>Ga0137403_10000139_pt1 | contig 86657 bp, 82 predicted proteins | sample CZOMad2_1_16fung_FD_122057 | JGI IMG/M metagenome (GOLD analysis project Ga0137403, IMG submission 122057) | Vadose zone soil fungal communities from Angelo Coast Range Reserve, California, USA - CZOMad2_1_16fungal (Hybrid Assembly) | ecosystem: Environmental > Terrestrial > Soil > Vadose zone...
GCCATTCTCTTGCGCGAATCCTTCCGCGACGGGGGCAAGGTCCGCACGCGGACCCTCGCCAATCTGACTTCCTGGGCGCCGGAGCGGATCGACGCCCTGCGCCGTGCCCTCAAGGGCGAGTTCGATGGCTTCACGGGGGCGCCACAACCCGTCTGTGGTCCCATCTTCGCCGTGCTGTTTGCGCTCAAGCAGCTGGCTGAGCGCATCGGGCTGCTTCAGGTGCTCGGCTCCGAGCGTTGGGCCAAACTCGTCCTGTTTCTCATCTTGGCCCGTGTCGCCGCCCAGGGCTCCCGCCTCTCCGCGGTCCGCTGGGCCACCCAGCACGCCGTCGCCGAGACGCTCGGGTTGAAGCACTTTGATGAAGATGACCTCTACGAGGCGCTCGATCGCCTGGCCGAGGCGCAGGAGGACATTGAGGACGCGCTCTATCACCGGACCGCACGGCAGCGGGGTGGCACTCCCACGGTGGTCTTGTATGACGTGACCTCCTCGTACCTGGAGGGGGAACACAATGCCCTGGCAGCCTTTGGGTATAGCCGGGACAAGAAGCCGGGCAAGGCGCAAATCGTGATTGGGCTGTTGACCACGGCGGCGGGTGAGCCCTTGGCTGTCCACGTGTACGAGGGCAACACGGCCGATCCAGTCACCGTGCCGGCGCAAGTACACACGCTCCGGACCCGGTTTGGGATCACCGAGCTGGTCTTCGTCGGCGACCGCGGCATGGTCAAGGCCAAAGGCAAGCACGCCCTGACCACCGCCGGGTTCCGCTACATCACGGCGCTGACGACGCCTCAGGTGCGCCGACTCCTCCAGACGCAGGTGCTCCGCGCAGAGTGGTTTACGACACAGGTCCATGAAGTGGTCCACGGCACTGTGCGGCTGCTCCTGCGTCGGAGTGACACCCTTCGGCAGCAAGCCGCCCGGCGCCGCGCCGACAAGTGGACCAAGCTCCAAAGCCTGATCACCGCACGCAATGCGTTCGTGGAGACGGCGAAGCGCGCCAAGCCGGAAACCGGGCTCCGGACCCTCCAGGCATGGGTGAAGCGACACAAACTCGAGGCTTTTGTGCAGATCTCCCTGCACGATGGGCACCTGATGGCCATGCTGGATACTGCCGCCCAGGCAGCGGCCACCGTGCTGGATGGGTGCTACGTCTTGGAGACCGACGTGCCGCAGACCGCGCTCGATGCCCAGGCCGTGCATGACCGCTATCGGGACCTCCATGACGTCGAGCAGGATTTCCGCACGATGAAGACAGGCCTCTTGGCGGTGCGCCCCATCTTTGTACGGAAAGCCCCGCGCACCCGCGCCCATGTGTTGGTGACGATGTTGGCCTTGAAAGTGGTCCGTGAGATGCGCCGTGCGCTGGTCGCTGCCTTCGGCACCACCGAGGACGACAAGATGGCGGTGACAGTGGAGGAGGCCTTGCTGGCGTTAGCACGGCTCTGTCTGCTGACCTACCACGTCCAGGGCACGGCGGTCACGTGTTTGCCGACCCCGGATGCGCGTCAACAGGCGATTCTCGACGCGTTGGGGACCCCCTTACCACCGCCAAGGAGCATGCGCCAAATGTAGGCAGGCACTCCCTCCCGCTTTCTGCGCCAGAACATCAATGATCCTACAGAGTTCTATAGGATAGCCTGCTCAAAGCGGGGGGGAAGATCCGTCGGACCGTCGGCAACTGACATGCAAAGATGGGTTAAGTGCAGCAATGTCGGTCGATACGCGGTGTCAAGGTAATCGAGAGGAAACCACGGTCCCGCCCATGCGAAGGAGAAGGGACCGTGTGAGGTGCGAAGCCTAACGAGGGGCACCCAGAGAAATCAACCTCAGTTTTCGAGAAAGCCGCGCAAACGTCGATTCCTGGAGGGATGCCGGAGCTTCTCGAGAGCCCGAGCTTCGATCTGCCGCACTCGCTCGCGGCTGAGCTTCAGCTCTTTCCCGATTTCCTCGAGGGTGCGGACCTCCAGGTTTCCAAGACCAAACCGTGCACGCAGAATGAACTCTTCCCTGGGCGAGAGGGCCTGCAAGCAGCTATTCAGGTATTCGTTCAATTCCTCCTCGATGGCCGCAGCTACGGGGCTGATGAACGTGCGGTCGGGGATGAAATCGCCTAAGCGGCTTTGCCCATCAGCGATAGGAGTTTCCAACGACAGCATCGGCTTCGCGCTCGCCTGCATGGTGCGAATCTTGTCGATCGAGAGCTGCAATGCATCGGCCAGCTCCTGCGCCGTTGGTTCGCGCTCCAGGTCCTTGCGGAGATTGTTGGCCATTCGTTTCAGACGCCCCATGCTCTCACTCACGTGCACAGGCATCCGCACGGTACGTGCCTGCTCGGCAATCGCCCTGGCGATCGCCTGCCGAATCCACCAACTGGCATAGGTGCTGAAGCGGAACCCAAGCCGGTGATCGAATTTTTCGACCGCCCGCATGAGCCCGATATTACCTTCCTGGATGAGGTCGAGCAACGGAAGACCACGATTGATATATTTCTTCGCGATCGCCACGACCAATCGCAGATTGGCATTGACCATCGAGCCCTTAGTCTCATCCAGCTCGGCCAGCACGTATTGCATCGCAGTCCATAACTGCAGGATTTTCTTGGGGGGTAACCGTACGTCACGCTGCACTCCAGCTTCTTCCCCATGCTCGATTCGACTGACCCAGCTTCGAACCTCGCGGACCACTTCAGTCACCCAATCTTCAGCCTCGGTGGGGGTGGTCGTCTCGGCCGATAGGGCTTCGGGCAACTGGGGACCATATTCTTGGACAATCTCTCGCAGCCGGGCCTTCAACGCCACAATCCGCTTCGCGATGCGCACTTCATCTTCTGGTTTCAGGAGGGGGACAGTACCAGCTTCCTGAAGATACAAGAGAACCGGATTATCCACCCCACTGGCGGTGTTCTCGTCCTCCAGGTCACCCTCGCCTTCCCGAAGCTCCTGGAGCGCCGGAGTATCGGGCATGAGATCATCGATTTCCTCCCCTGGGACGTCCAGGTTTTCCCACTGAGTATCTGCTTCAACAGCTTCATCTATGGGAGCCCCGAGATCATCATCTTCCAGGAAAAGATCGAGCGGCAGTTCTTGTGGCTCCTCTGGAGGTGGAGGAGCCACAGCCTTCGCGTTGAGGCGAGGTGCGAGGCGTTTCCGCCGCGTCACTTTGGTTTTACTTTGTCTCATGGATGTTCTCACTTCCCTGTTAATTGTCATGTCGTGTCGCATGACCTCCGGGGGAGACTTATCTTGATGACTCTTGCCTGCCTTGGCATGCCATTGCTAGCCGTATTGATAAGATCCTTAGGATAGGAACGTGCGGTTAGCCACTAGCCGGCGAGAAAGAACACATTCGGCTATAAGGCATGTGTGCATTGAGGCAGTGTTGAATGATGATGTCGCTTCGATTGCACTGCTTTGCCCTCGAGGGCCGGGGGATCTTCCCGTTTAACGAAGTATATATATACCCAAGGGAGATTTCTGTCAAGGGCTTTACAGGGCCATATCCCTAGATCGCCATCTCCATGTTTAAGGGCTCTGCACTCGTGTCACCAACATCTTTGACACCCAACCAACTAATCCTGTTCCCGTCCTGACCCGATACCACTCCCCCAATTCCGCAAGGATCATCAGCGTGTCACCGGCTTGTGCCTTGCCGATCACCTGGAAGTGTGTTCCCGCTCCATCTCGGAGGTTGATGCTCCCTTGACTGACGCGCGCAGCGCCAACGATACGACGCCCACTGCGAGCGTCCGGGTTCAGGAGGCGCCCGTAATCCGCTGCCAGTTCGTGTTCAAGCTGTCCGAGACCGGCGCGTACGGCAGCCTCTTCAGCGCGCCGAAAGGCCGCATCGGCAGCTCGCAATCTGTTCCAACTGAGCTCATACTGCTTCGCCATGTAGGCAGCTTGGCCATCGTGTAGTAACTGTTCAGCCGACGCATAGTCTTGCCGCGCCGCTGTCAGCTCATGGTCAGGAGTCCCGACTAATTTGGCGGCATCTAACGATTCCTGTGAAACCGTTTGTAGTTGAGAGAGCTTGACGAGCAAGGGGTCAAGCTGCCTCTCTCCGACGCTCGTCGGTGGTTGTGAGGGCGCCCACGCGCCAGTGACATCTGTCTGCTGCAACTGCGGACCACTACAGCCGGTGAATACCAGGCTCAACCCTGCGCTGCCGAAGAGTGCCAGGCCTAGAACTACACATGTCGTATGCATTCAGGTTTTGGCCCCCTGTCAGGTACCGCTGATGGCACAGCGTCGAGTCGCCACACTCTTGAATTGTGGGGAGTGGACCACTATAATTGAGGCACTTAACACTCATAGACCGACAGTGGCGCTTTCTATGCACCTTTCGAATCTTGCCTCCCCGACAACAGTACTCCTTATTACCCAAAGCATGCGGTCCTGTCAACGGGGAACGAGAATTCGTCACGCAGACATCATTGGGGGTTCAGCCCCCTTGCAGACCTCACGTGTGAGGCAGTATGCCAGCGGTGCTGGGCTCTATGCTGCCCAAGGGGTGAGCCGGGGCAAGAGAGGATGGCATGCATGCACGTGATCATAGCACCGATGGCGGGAACCGTCTCTCAGGTGCTAGTGCAGGCTGGGGATGCGGTGACGTCAGGACAAGACGTCGTAATCCTGGAATCGATGAAGATGGAAATCGCCGTCCAAGCAGAGGTGAGCGGCAGGGTGAAGGCAGTGAAGGTGAGCGAAGGGGCATTTGTCGACGAGGATAGCATCCTGCTCGAACTGGAGTGACGCTGAGGCCACAAGGGAGCCAGCCATGAATCCTGACGAGGAGGTACTGGCAAAAATCGAGCAGATCAAGCAGGGGGGCCCCGAACGCTACCGGCAGCGCGCCAAAGCTGAGGGTCGACTGTTGGCGCGTGAACGCCTGGCACGTCTTCTGGACCCAGGCTGTGGCGTGGAAGATGGGATCTTCGCCGACGCTGCGGACGAAGGCAATCCTGCCGATGCCGTGATCACTGGGATCGGCAAGATTCATGGCCGTACCATCTGCTATATGGCGAATGATCCAACCGTGAAGGCGGGTTCGTGGGGCCCGAAGACGGTTGAGAAGATCCTGCGCATTCAAGAAACCGCTGCGAACCTGCGCGTCCCATTGCTCTATTTGGTCGATTCTGCTGGTGCCCGCATTACCCATCAGGTCGAGATGTTCCCGGGACGCCGCCACGCCGGCCGGATTTTCTACAATGAGGTGATGCTCTCCGGATTGGTGCCGCAGGTCTGCCTGCTTTTTGGGCCCTCTGCCGCTGGCGGCGCATACATCCCAGCCTTTTGCGATCTTGTGGTCATGGTCGAAGGCCACGCCAGCATGTATTTGGGCTCACCGCGTATGGCTGAAATGGTCATCGGGGAGAAAACCACCCTGGAGGACATGGGCGGCGCGCGCATGCATTGCGAAATATCCGGATGCGGGGATATGCTCGTGCAGCGCGATGAGGAAGCCATCGACACAGCCAGGCGCTACCTGCAATATTTCCCGGACCACTGCGATAGCCAGCCGGAGGTGGTCCCGACGATCGACGCCGCCAAAAATCCGGAGGAGCTAGCACATCTCATCCCGACCAACCAGAATGTGCCGTTTGACATGTTCGAGCTCATCGAACACCTCGTCGATGCCAATTCCTTCCTGGAAATCAAGGCCTTGTTTGCAAAAGAATTGATTACCGGGCTGGCCCGTCTTGGCGGACGTGTGGTGGGGATTGTTGCCAGCCAGCCGAAGGTTAAGGGAGGCGTGTTGTTTGTCGACTCAGCGGATAAGGGCGCCCGGTTCATTGCCCTATGCGATGCCTTTAATATTCCATTGCTCTTTTTGGCTGATGTACCGGGATTTATGATCGGCAGCAAGGTGGAACGTCAGGGGATTATTCGCCACGGCGCGAAGATGATCTACGCCGTCTCTGAAGCTACTGTTCCGAAGATCTCTGTCATCGTCCGCAAAGTTTACGGGGCAGGTCTCTACGCGATGTGTGGCCCAGCCTATGGTGCGGATGCGACCCTGGCCCTGCCGACAGCGTATATCGCCGTGATGGGGCCCGAAGCGGCTGTGAATGCAGTATACTACAATAAGATCATGGAGTTACAGGGCGAGGAGCGCGAGCATTTCATCCGTGAGCGTCGGGAGGAGTATCGTCGGGATATTGATCTTTATAAACTCGCGTCGCGTCTGATCGTCGATGCGATCATCCCGCCATCCCGGCTGCGAGAGGAGCTCATCAACCGCTTTGCAGTCTATGCGTCCAAGCATGTCACCAATCCACGCAAGCGCCATGGTGTGATGCCCGTCTAGCCGGATGCTCCTCCGTAGACACGAGAAAGGGCTTGGGGTGGGCAACGCTCGAGCACCCACGATCATTCTTGCCTTAAACATCGCCGCGTACTTCCCCTCTCCTCATCAATCTATTTGCATATATACAAGGCCTTGCGGCCCTCGACTGCCCTCGGGTGAGGTTGGTCGGACGAGAGCGGTCAGGGCCGTCACAGAACAGATTGGTTCGAAAGGAGAGACATGAGCTGACGCCCGTATGCCTGTGTGGCTCGATGATTCCAAACGACAAGCATGATGTAGCTCATGGCTCATCCCACCGGGAGCCACGGTAACGTGAGCCACAGTGAAAGGGGAAATCGTATGGTGTTCAGTTTATTGGTCAGTGTCGTCGCCCTCATCTTCGCAGGATATCTGGCCAAATATGTGTTGCAGCAAGGCACTGGAACCGCCGAGATGCAACAGATCGCGGCCGCCATTCGGGAAGGGGCGGAGGCATTCTTGAAGCGGCAATACCGGACCATTGGTCTGATGACCTTGGGTTTAGCGGTGCTGATGTTCATCCTCTATGGGTTCTTGAAAGACTGGGACACCAGCGTCAAAATGACGTTTGCATTCGTCCTGGGGGCTGCGTGCTCGGCGCTCTCGGGGTATATCGGGATGTACATCTCGATTCGCGCCAATGTCCGCACTGCGAACGCCGCCCGCACCAGCATCGGTCAAGCCCTGGTGATCGCCCTGCGTGGTGGGGCAGTCTCGGGCGTGACAGTGGTGGCCCTGAGCTTACTTGGGGTTGGGGGGTTGTATTACCTCTACGGCGGCATGAGCGATCCGCAAAAGGTTCCCTTCCTGATCGTCGGCTACGGGTTCGGGGCGAGTTTTGTGGCCTTATTCGCGCAACTCGGGGGTGGCATTTATACCAAAGCCGCCGACGTCGGGGCCGATTTGGTGGGCAAAGTCGAAGCCGGCATTCCCGAAGACGATCCCCGCAATCCGGCGGTAGTTGCCGATCTGGTTGGCGACAACGTCGGTGATTGCGCCGGGCGCGGCGCCGATCTGTTTGAATCCACAGCGGCCGAGAACATTGGGGCCATGATCCTCGGAGTGGCGTTATTTCCCACCTTTGGCATCCAGGGGATCATGTTCCCTCTGGTGGCGCGGGCGCTCGGTCTGATCGCCAGCATTATCGGCATTATGACGGTACGTGGGGCGGAGGATGAAGACCCCATGGCGTCGCTGAACCGCGGCTACTATGTCGCCACCGGCTTGGCCACCGTTGGGTTCTTGCTGGCCACCCGGCAGATGCTCGGGGACTATTGGTTCTGGTTCTTCCTGGCAGGATTGACCGGCATCATCACCAGTCTGCTCTTCGTCTACATCACGGAGTACTACACGGAATATCGCTACCGTCCGGTGCGCTCCATCGCCGAATCCTCGCAGACTGGTCCGGCCACCACGATTATCACCGGCTTCGCTGTGGGCCTCGAATGCACCGCGTTGCCCACGTTGCTTATCTCCGTGGCGCTGGTGTTTTCCTACTATTGCGGCATTTGGAGTGGGGTAACGGATACGCAGGGACATCCCATCGGTGGCCTCTACGGCACGGCGCTAGCGACCATGGGCATGCTGGCTACCTGCGGCTATATTCTTGCCATGGATACGTTCGGTCCCATCACCGACAACGCTGGCGGCATCATCGAAATGTCCCAGTCGGATGAGGAGGTTCGCAAGAAGACCGATCGGTTGGATGCCGTCGGTAACACCACGAAGGCGCTGACCAAAGGTTACGCTATCGGCAGCGCAGCGCTGGCGGCCTTTCTGTTGTTCTCTGCTTATATGGATGAAGTCACCAATCTGACGGGGCAAGTGTTCGCCGTCGTGAATCTGGCCAAAATTCATGTCTTCATCGGTGGCCTGTTAGGGGCGATGCTGGTCTTTCTGTTCAGCGCCCTGGCGATTCGAGCGGTTGGGCGAGCGGCGTATTATGTGATCAACGAGGTGCGGCGCCAGTTCCGGGAAAACGCCGGCATCATGCTTGGCGAGATGAAACCCGATTATGCGCGTTGTGTCGACATCGTGACGGCCGGGGCGTTGCGCGAGATGGTCATGCCCGGGCTGCTCGCGGTAGGCATGCCGATCGCGGTCGGCATGCTCCTACGCGCCGAGGCGGTTGCAGCCCTGCTCATGGTGGGCACCATTACCGGTATTCTGATGGCGACGATGATGAATAACAGTGGGGGGGCATGGGACAATGCCAAGAAATACATCGAAAGCGGCGTCTATGGTGGCAAGGGCTCGGAGACGCATAAGGCCGCCGTGGTTGGGGATACCGTCGGCGATCCCTTCAAGGACACCGCTGGGCCTTCGCTGCATGTCTTGATCAAATTACTTAGTACCATTACCTTAGTCATGGCGCCTTTGTTCATTTAACCTGCTCAGGCGTCTCCGAGGACGAAGGTGGCCATCTAGGTTTGCTCGCCTTGGCCGAAGAAGCGCACGAGCAGGATGCTCACTTCATAGAGAATTATCAGCGGGCCTGACATGAGGGCCAGCGTATAGGCATCGGTCGTTGGCGTAATGATGGCGGCAAAGGTCACGATTGCCAGGATAGCATAGCGACGATAGCGACTGAGCATCCGCGAGTTGACGATGCCGACCTTCCCCAACACTAGCATGATCAACGGCATCTCGAAGGAGACCCCGAAGGCGAAGGACATCATCAGCACGAAGGAGAAATACCGCTCGACCGAGAGCTGCGGCTCGGCCACCTGGCCACCAAAGCCCATCAGGAAGGTCAAGCCAAACGGCAGGACCAAGGCATAGCAGAGATAGGCTCCACCGATGAACAGAAACGAGGCAGCGACCACAACTGGCATGGCATAACGGCGGCTGTAAGGCGTGACATAGAACGCAAAAGCGTCCCAGATAATGAAGAAAATGACTGGTGCTAGGATGAAAACAGCCGCGCAAAATCCCAGCTTCACGTTGGTCAAGAAGGCCTCCCCGGGGGCATAGTAGACTAGAGGCACCTCACTGGGCTGCTGTAAGAGGGTAGCGATCAGGGGGGCCTGCCAGTAGCCCAGGGCGGTCAACGCCCCGAGGAGGATGGCCAGGCGGATGAGTTTGGTGCGGAGATTTTCGACGGCCTCGAGCAGCTTTTCACGATCGAGCATACGAAGTGCCCGGTCCTGCGATGCAGGGGACTGGTGCCGTGGCATAGCGCCGCCACTGGTCAAAGTAACGGGGCGTATGATGATCCCGATGCCCTCGGCTAGCCGTTCCACAGCATGGCTGATCAGCTGTGGCGACCTCGCCGGCGATGCATGCCGACGCCGCGCTGGGGCAACCAGTTGGCAGCGTCTGGCGGATAGCAGAAACCGTGAAAGCAGCTTCAGTATACGGAAAACCCGCCCCGTTTCCAAGGGGCTTTTCCCGCGGCCCAGCCAAAAGCGACGGCGACGACGAATGGAGCCCGGCTAGACCTGGAGATGGTTCATGACCTCACCCCATGCCAGCCAGCATGAATCGATCACGGATGATATCGATTTATTGCTCGACATTCTTCCTCCGGATATCCGTGAGTGGCTAGAGCGCCAAAACGAGATCGAGAATCTTCTTGAAATCATCTGCGATCTCGGCCGTGCTCCTGAGGCACGCTATCCCGCCAAATCCCAGGTGATGCCCTCTCGTCTGGCTACACCGGAGGATCTTGAGTATGTCACGCGTCGGGTGGGAGCCTTTGGCAAGGATAACCGTGCGGGGATCGAGCGCACGCTGCATCGCATCTCAGCTATCCGCAATCGCCGTGGGGCCATCGTCGGGCTGACGTGCCGGGTCGGGCGGGCCGTGTATGGCACCATCGATATCATTCGTGATGTGGTGGAGAGCGGCAAGAGCGTCCTACTGCTGGGTCGGCCGGGTGTCGGGAAGACGACCAAATGTCGAGAGGTGGCACGCGTCCTGAGCGAAGAGTTTGGAAAGCGGGTGATCGTTGTCGATACGTCCAATGAAATCGCAGGCGATGGAGACATTCCCCATCCAGGCATTGGTCGGGCGCGTCGAATGCAAGTGCCTGCCCCTGAGCTGCAGCATGCGGTGATGATCGAGGCGGTGGAAAACCACATGCCAGAGGTGATCGTCATCGATGAGATCGGCACCCAGGAGGATGCCTTTGCGGCCCGCACGATCGCTGAGCGTGGCGTACAACTGGTGGCAACCGCCCACGGCAATACGCTTGATCGCCTGCTGTTGAATCCCACCCTGTCGGATATCATCGGCGGTATTCAGGCGGTCACTCTTAGCGATGAAGAGGCCCGCCGCCGCAAGACGCAGAAGACCGTGCTGGAACGCAAGGCACCACCCACCTTCGAGGTGGTGATCGAAATCCTCGAAGTCGAGAAGCTCGCCGTGCACCATGAGGTCGCTGCGGCAGTGGACCAAACCTTGCGCGGCATGGCACCCAAGCCAGAAATCCGCATTCAAACACCCGAGGGTACCATCGAGGTCATTCAGCCCGCACAGGATGGCGCGGCGCCTGTGGCCGCGGCGCCTGCGGGCCTTCATCCGCCGGCTGTCGCTCGGGAAGCCGCGGCTCCCCCGCCGCAGACGATGCGCTTGTACCCATACGGTGTCGACCGTCGCCGCCTTGAACGGGGTCTCCAGGAATTGGGGGTGGAGGCCACCCTGACGCGGGATTTTCGTGAGGCCGATGCGATTCTGTATCTTAAGGCCCACTCGCGCCGTCAGGAGGGCCGCATGCGCGAATTGCTGACCGCCAACATCCCCTGCTATGTCGTGAAAAGTAATACATACGCCCAGATCGTAAGCACGCTTCGCGACATCTTCCCGACACGACATCAACGCCCCTCCGAAGAAGTCAAAGCCGTGCAAGAAGCCGAGGAGGGTGTCTATCGCGTCCTGGCAGGCGATGAGTCTGCTGAACTGTATCCGCAGCGGCGGTACATTCGGCGCTTACAGCACGCCCTGGCTGCCAAGTACGGACTGCGCTCGGAAAGTTGGGGAGCTGAGCCGCAGCGACGCGTCCGGATCTTTCGTCCCTAGAAGGAGAATATCATCATGGCCGAAGGCATGAAAAGTGCTCTGGAGTTAGCGCTCGAACGCACTGATCACGTTCGCAAAGCGATTCGTGATGAGGGCCTGGCCCTCACCGACGCACAGCGTGAGCAACTGGCCGAGATTGAACGGGAGTATAATGCCAAAATCGCCGAAAAGGATGTGATGCTCCAAACCGAGATGCGACAGCTGTTGATGCAGTACCCGCCGGCCGAGGTGATGCCGGTGATCGAGCAGCTTCGCGACAAGTTCATCGATGAGAAACGCAAGTTGACAGAGGAGAGGAACGAGAAGGCCGCACGTATTCGTCAGGTCAACCCAACTGAAGCGGACAAGTCATGAATGGCAGCGCAACCATCTCTGAACATACAGGAGAAAGTGGTGGGATAGATCCCGTCGAGGAGAGCGACGAGGTGTTGCGAATAAACCTGTCAGCAGCGGGGTAGGCACATGTCGTTGATGCCTTGACATAAGTTAGGCTTAATTATAAGCTTACAAAACTGGTTAAGCCAGTGACGATGCATTGCCAATAGGTGTTGATCAAGGGGGGCACCTCGGCCTGTACCTCCGCTATTGAGAAGGAATAGGTGGCGGTGACAGGATGGCATGCGATGATATACAGGGATCAGTCATTAAGAATGTAGAAGAACTCACCACATGTATTCGTCTTTCTGCTTCGTCTAAGAGGAGAGGAGTGGGGTATCGGTTATCAAGGGAAGTATCTATGCCAGGGAGGAGCGTTGTTCGTGCTCAAAGGGTTTGTTCCCTGCACATAGCCGGGCTGATTATCCTGGCACTTGTCAGCCTCACCGGCCTCGCCATGGCGGCTGAGAGTCTATGCGAGCCTGGATTCGTGCGCGGGCCTGGGTCAAACCCGCGCGCCATCTCGGTGGCGGCCAGCAACCTGGACATAACCCCGCGTCTGGTGACGATTCAGTGGCTTGGACACTCCAGCTTTCTGATCACCACGCCGGGCGGCACTGCAGCACTGACGGACCCGCACCCCCGGCATGCTTCCCCCACGGTGCCAGATATTATTACCATTAGTAATGAGCATCCCACTCATAATCAAGCGCAGTCAGTTCCCGGTAGCGCCAGGGTGTTGCGGGGTCGAACACCCGAGGGGGAATGGATCGAGGTCAACGTCATCGTCGGCGATCTTTCCATCAAAAGCTTGCCAAGCTCCGGCGGCAATGCCATCGACATCCCAGTGCAGAATACGATTTTCGTGTTTCGCACGGAAGGTCTCTGCATCGTACATTTGGGCAATCTCAGGCGTCCATTGAACGAGGCACAACGGCAACGCCTCGGCCGCCCCGATGTCCTGATGATCCCGATCGACGGGCAGTGGACGCTGGCATATGATCAGATCGCCGTGACGATCACGCAACTAAAACCTGCGCTTGTGCTCCCCATGCACTACGATTTTCCCGAACATGCGCGGCTCTTCATACAATTTATCAAGGAGACGGTGCCGGTGCGGACCATGAGCGAGACCGTACTGAAGCTCACACGGGCCACCTTGCCAGGTGCCACCGAGGTGATGGTGTTGGGCTACCGTGAGGGTGATCGCTAGTTGACGGGCCAGAGTCAGGCATAGACCTCTGTAGAAACCGGTCACGAACACAATCCGCTACAGCTGAGAAAGAGGAACGCTGCCATGCCGAAAGTCCTGCAGATCAAAGCTGAGCCCCTCACCGCCGACGCCTTCCACCCATTTGGTCAGGTCATAGGGATGGATACAGTGCAGATGAAGATTGTCAACGACCGGTTCCGCATGGGTACTATCAACATGAAATGCCAGCCCTTCCGCATCACCCATTTAAATCGACACATCAAGAGTACTCAGGCACTCATCCCACTGGGCGGCAAAGCGTGTTTGGTGGTGGTGGCCCCACCCACGGTCGATCTGGACAGTCCGGAAGACCTTAAACAGGTGAAAGCCTTTATTGATGACGGGAGTTATGGCGTCAATATCGAGTTGGGCACTTGGCATATGGCTCTCTTGCCATTGGGTCCTGAGATGAGCATAGTCAATATTCAGGGCGAACATTCTAGCGCAGACACAGATGAGCGCTCGTTCGAGGAAACACTTAATACGGTGATTGAGATCGTTCTGTAAGCTCCGTTTGGTGGTTCTGTACGGATTTCCCTGAAGGGAGATGCCCCATGCGCCAAATTTCATACCATGACGGCAGGCAACCAGGCCTCCGCCTGGAGGTGAAGTGGATGCTGCGCCGCGGGCCGCTGTACGAACGGGGGGCATTATCCCGTCAAGATGATCTGAGAAAAGTCGGCCTCAACCTCAAGCTCGCCCTCCTCGACACCGCCGCCATTAACAATCGCCAGAGAAAGAGCGACTTCCAGGCATACACAGCGCCGGCGTCTGTCCGTATGGATGAGCCGGATCTGTACGATGCGCGTTTCACCTGCGATGCTCCGTCCAATTGCGGAAAATACTGCAATCCCGAGTTCGACAAACTTTTCGAGGAGCAGAGTCGCGTGTTCGATGTCGAGAAACGAGCGGAAATTACCCGGAAGATGGAGCGTCTCCTGCTCGAAGACCTCCCCGACGATCGCCGCCATTACTGGAAATCGTCCATGGGCTACTGGAATCGGGTGCAGAATTGGCCCCCACTTTTGGGCATGACAGTGTATAATTACGGCAAATTCGAACAGGTCTGGTGCCAAGACGGCCGGTGTATGTGAGCTATGAGAACCTACATTCTACGCCGAATTCTACTGATGATCCCCACGCTCCTGGGAGCGGTCACCTTGATCTTCCTGATCATGCGGTTGCTGCCGGGGGATGTGGCTCTCTACATCTTGGGCTCGGATGAGAGCAGCGAGATGAACCGAGAAGCGTTACAGCACATCAGAAGCGAGCTAGGACTCGACCAGCCGCTGATCGTGCAGTATGGCGAATGGGTTTGGAAAGCCTTGCGGTTTGACTTTGGCAACTCTTTCTGGACGCGCCAACCGGTCATCGAGGAGCTGGGACGACGCTATCCCATGACCGCGAGTCTGGCCTTCCTCAGCCTCATCCTGGGAACATTGATTGCCATTCCGATCGGGGTCCTGTCTGCCGTCCGCCAGGATACGATGGTCGATTATGCGGCGCGTATTTTCAGCATCTCAGGCTTGTCCGTCCCAAACTTCTGGCTGGCAATCCTGATTATCCTTGGGTTGGTGCACTACTTCAAGTGGCTCCCGCCGCTTGACTATGCACCGTTTTGGGTGGACCCGTGGCTGAATTTCAAGCAACTGGTCTTCCCCGCTCTGGCGACAGGGTACCGCCTGTCCGCTATCGGAGCGCGCATGACGCGATCGAGCATCCTAGAGGTGTTGCGGGAAGATTATGTGCGCACAGCACGTGCCAAGGGGGTGCAGGAACGCGTTGTGGTGCTTCGGCATGCGCTCAAGAATGCCTTGCTCCCCGTGATCACCATTATCGGGATCGAATTGCTGGTCCTGTTCGGCGGGCTTGTAGTCGTCGAGACGGTGTTTACCATCCCCGGGATCGGCCGGTTCCTGGTGGATGCGATCACTCATCGCGATTACCCATCGATTCAAGCGTTAGTGTTTGTCTTCTCTGCTTTCGTGCTAGTGATCAATCTGCTGGTGGACATCCTCTATGCCGTGTTAGACCCGCGCATCCGTTATGCCTGAGAGTGTTGGTGAGGCCTGTGTATGAGCTCCGGCACGCTGAGTAGTACGATCGATGCAAAAACTGTCGACCTGATTGAAGGCCTTATGCCGGAGAAACGGGGGGTCGCCCGTGTCTGGCACGGCATCAGCAACTTTGTGAGGAGAAAGCCCTTGGGGGCGATTGGAGCCGTGCTCCTCTTTGCCTTCATGGGTGTAGCCGTGCTGGCTCCGCAGCTGGCGACACATGACCCCGATCTCAACAATTATCGGGCCCGGGTGCAGCCCCCATCCGCCGAGCACTGGTTCGGGACCGACAACTTCGGACGGGATATTTACAGCCGAGTAATCTATGGGGCGCGCATTTCCATATATGTGGGCATTCTCTCTACGGCGTTGGGGACGTCGATTGGGGCAGCGGCGGGGCTGTTAAGTGGATTCTTGGGAGGGCGAATCGATCAATTGATGCAGCGGGTCGCCGATGTGATGTTCACCATTCCCGGACTGGTGCTGGCGATGGCCATTGTGACCATGTTGGGTCCATCGATGTTCAACGTTATCCTTGCTATCGCTATCCCGCGCATCCCGGACACGAATCGAATCATCCGCTCCGCAGTCTTGTCCATCAAAGAAAGCCTCTTCGTCGATGCCGCACATGCCGTCGGCTGCGCCAACTGGCGCATCATGCTGCGACACATCCTGCCGAATGTCATGGCGCCATACATCGTCGTCGCGTCAGCTGGGCTTAGTGGGGCGATTCTCGTCGAGGCCTCTCTGAGCTTTCTGGGTATGGGGGTACCGCCGCCGGCGCCATCCTGGGGCCGAATGCTGTCGGTCGAAGGCATGCGGTTTTTTGAGACGGCCTCCTGGATGGCGATTTTCCCAGGCATCTTCATCAGTGCTGCAGTGTTTGGGGCAAACTTGTTCGGCGATGCACTACGCGACGTGCTCGACCCCAAATTGCGCGGGGGCTAGGCAAAGATTTCTGCCACGGGGAGGGCAAGCCCTTCCAGGACCTGTGAGCGAACTGTCATCCCTGTGCCGAAGATATCGAGGGGATGGACACCCTCAGCCGACAACCGCATCACCTCCACGGTCAGTGCCTCAGGACTGACGATCCAGCATTCGCGTACGCCAATCGACCGGTAGTCCTCGAGTTTTTGGTCGAGGTCACGACGAGTATTGGTGGGTGAGAGGATCTCGATGACCAGATCGGGAACCTGTTGCAATAGCTGCAGCCCCCTGAGCTGAGCCCCTTCTGTGATGCCACTTCTCGCCGCACTAAGAAATAGTATATCTGGCTGCCGTGTGCGTAGGGGGTCCCGCCTAATCAAGATATCCAGAGGTGCCATAAGCACAATGCCGAGGCGATGGAGACTCACAAAGGCGTGAACCACTCGGTAAACATTTCCCACAATCCATTGATGTAGAGGTATTGGGCTGGCGGCCATTATGAGTTCCCCATCGATGATCTCATACCGACACTTCATCTCCGGCATCGCCAGGTACTGTTCGTACGTGAGATTTTTGGTATCAACAAGCATCGCTGACCTCCTGTGCCATAGTCAAGCCGAAGTTATCTCACCGCTACCGCACCCCACATGTGTCCTTTCTTGCTATCGTCCCTTAAACTGCGGGGGACGCTTTTCCGCCCAGGCACGTGGGCCTTCGATAGCATCCTCGGTGGCGCGGGCGATAAGCATGGCATGTTCAGCCGAGCGCAGTTCTTTGAACAGGTTATGGGTTTCCAAGCCCTCATAGACCAAACGTTTTGCCAGCTCAATGGCAACTTGTGGGCCTTTGGCCAATTGTTTCGCATAGGTCATGACGGTATCCATGAGTTGATCGGGGGGGACCACTTGGCTCACATAGCCAATCTGCAGAGCTTCCTGGGCATCCATGGTGCGGCCGGTCCAGATAAGGTCGAGGGCCCGCGCTACGCCGACGATGCGCGGTAAATAGTAACAGCCACCGTCCCCCGGAACGATGCCCACATTCACATAGCTCATGGTGAATCTGACCGTTTCAGACGCGATGCGGAGATCTGCCATACTGGCCATATCCATACCAGCCCCGGCAGCAGGACCATTGACAGCAGCGATGTAGGGTTTATCCAGGGTACGTAGAGCCAGTGGTACCCGATGCACACTGTGCTGCAGCCAATACCGCCCGTCCACAACCGGGTTGCCATCCGTGTGCTCGCGTTCGCGAAAGCTCCGCACATCGGCGCCGGAGCAAAAACCTCGCCCCGCCCCGGTGACGATAACGACACGCACCTCAGGGTCGAGCTTGGTCGCCTCGATGGCCTGCACCCACTCATCGATCATGATCGGGGTGAAGGCATTGAGGACTTGCGGACGGTTCAAGGTGATGATGGCAACCCCATCGTCTTTCGTGTAGATAATCTGCTCGTAGCTCACGACTTCTCTCCTACTGAGGCGCGTACTCAGTCATAGGGGATTGGACAGACCACCTCTTACAACCCCCTCCATCTAGCAGGTTTTTCGTAGCCGTTTTTATGGGATCCATAGCGTCCATTAGCTCGACAGTGGTTTCTGACACATCTCACACGGGCAGATGGCCCGCAGATACTCATACGAGTATATGCCGGTGTTGTGCGCGTCGCTCCATTCGAATCGCACCGCATACCTTCCCACCTGCTCGGCACCGGTTACCGTCACCTCTCCCGGTCTGACTGTACTGGTCACCACTTTGAAGGGATCGTTCGTATCCACGTGACCTGCCTCTCGACAAACAGCGCAAGGGCATTCTCTGCGCAGCAGATCGAAGGGGTATACACTGTGATGCCCATCTCCCCACTGAATGGTCATGGCACGGTCGGGGATATGCACTTCGATATTCGCCGGGTCTGTTTTCCCTAAGGATTGCATACATCCACCATTCTTTCTTCATCAAGGCACGAGCACTTCATGATCGCGGCCAGGTGGTGCTAAGGGATCGCACGCAGCCTGCGGGTGCGCCATCGCCTACTTATTTGAGCTGGCGAATTCCTTCAAGATCTCATTACCTTTAGCGACCGCATCGTCCAACCCTTGTTGCACGCTCTTTTTCCTGGCCAGAATATTCTCCAACTCGTCTTCGATCGCATCGCGCACCGCCACGAAATTGCCTAAACGGATGCCCTGGGTATTTGGGGTGTTGTTCCCACTGGTGAGCTGGGCGAAGGCGGTCCACTGGTCGGGGTTTCTCAAGAAGTGATTGGTTTGCCCCAGATATTTTAAGGAAGCATTGGTGAGCGTTACATAACCGGTTGTCTGGTGCCAGACGGCTTGCTGATCGGGCTCAGCGAGGAATTTAAAGAACTGCGCGATGCCCCGATAATCAGTTGGCGGCAGCCCTTGCATGACCCACAGGGTTGCCCCGCCAGGGATCGAGGTGCCCTTCTTATAGGGGAGGCCCCAATGGGGTAGCTGCCCGGTACCCCATTTAAACCGTATCGAGCGAGCGAACCCGCCAATCAATGCTGACGACTGCAGGTACATCGCACATTCACCACTCATGAATTTTAGGTCCGGATCGCCCATACGTCCACCGTAACTGTATATGTTCTCCGCTTGCCAGCTGACCAATCGACTAATCAGCTTGCCCTGAAACTCGCCGTTAACCAATAATTGGGGCTCGACGCTGCCGAAGCCGTTCTGGTTGGTCGCGAAGGGGAGGTCATGCCAGGCGGCCATATTCTCAAACAGGATCCACGACGGCCATCCTGTGCTGAAACCGCATGTGGTGGCGCCGGCGCTGATGATGCGCCTAGAGAACTCTCCCACCTCCTTCCAAGTGATAGGCGGTCTATCGGGGCTGAGCCCAGCCTTCTGGAAGGCGTCTTTGTTGTAATACAAAATTGGGGTTGACGCGTTGAATGGCATCGAGTACAGCCGGCCATTCTTGGAATAATACGACAGCACCGGCTGAATAAAATCGCTCCAGTCGATGACCATCCCCTGCTCTCTCATCAGTTGAAAGACAGGCATGATCGCTCCTGAGAGCAGCATGGTTTGCGTGCCGACATCGAAGACTTGCACAATATGCGGGGGTGTCTTGGAGCGATTGGCAGCCATGGCAGCCGTCAGTGTTTCCGGATAGGTGCCCTTGTACAGTGGCTTCACTTCGTAGTCACTCTGTTTTTCGTTGAACTTCTTGGCGAGAGCATCAACCGCGTCGTTCAACTGCCCAGTCATAGCGTGCCAGAAATGCATGTCGCTTCTCGCCCATGCTTCGCCAACGCTCCATGAGGAGCCCAGCAGGAGCATAAAGGCGATGGGGCTCCAAAGTTGGCGGCTGCACTTCATTTTCATGCCACTTCTCCCGGGCAGATGTCAAATGCTGCGGAATACTGCGGTCACACGTGCGGTGTCGAGCCCCCATCATGGCATCTCCATAGTGTTGGGCGCATCAGTCGGCGTGTCCCACACTCGTCATCATGAGCGGAGCTATACCCCATTATTGATCAGGCTGAATGCGATCATCTCTCTTGCACGTTAACCCTCTGTAAAGTTTGCTTGACAGCAGCGCTCACTATACCATAGGGCTTGCGAGGCCCACAACACGAGCTCATATCCCTACACTTATGCCGATGCTCCTGAAAGTTCATGAGAAATTGCCTTGCGCTGACGGCCGCCCGCGTGTATGCACTGAGGCAAAGGGGCCACGAGCTTTTGGTGGGCAATTGCTTACAGCCAGCGGCAGCAGGAGTGTTAGGGAGTGCTCGCCACGCCCCTCGTCTTCCAAAGCTCGAACCCGGGATTCTGCAGCCAGTTCTACTGCTTGTCGAATACCACCTTACCCCGTTGATCCCCACGGGGGCTATTGATCTGCGCGGCGATCGTCAGGGTTTTGCCGTCTGGGGAGAGACTCCACACGCCTCGGCTTTCAGCCGAGACGTCTTTCAACAACACCCTTCTGGTGAGGGTTGACACGATCACTAACTTCTCCCCTTCCCAGAAGGCCCTGCCGACGACGGTCTCGCCACGAGCGCCGGTGTTCGTTGTCTCGCCACCACCAATCTTATACGTATGGAGCTCTTTTCTTTCCTCTCCTTGGGTTTTCAGCATTCTGTTCACCCTAAGGTTCGACCCCTGCTGGTCGACCACCATCGTCATGCTGGCGTTCCGTGCCTTCTCCGGGTCATCACTAAGACCCATAAGCTGTGACATATCACTCTGCGACTTATCCAGGACCCAGGTGCCGGAGAAGTTTACTTTTTCCTGAGCGCTGACCAGAACCACAGCCAGAGCGACCAAACTCAGCCCTGATAACGTTTTGACGAATGATGTCATAAGCGATCTCCTCTACGATGGGATCTCTCTGAGGGACGTCAGAGCATAGGTCTCACAAACTATAGGCTCTGTCGCCGCCCGCTGAAGCGTCGTCAGTGCGGCATGGGTGAGCCAGGGTCGCTCAGTGGCCGCTGGTATCGTAGGATATAGCCTGCCCTTTTCGCTTGACAGAATTCTGCCGCCGGTTTTAGTATCACAAAACTCCCATTCATGTCCAGTCGGGCTGCCCGAAAGGGGAACAACCAGTATCCTCGCAGTGCCATCCCGAGGTAGCATCTTTGGGTCACGATGAGTGTTCGGATGTCTGATCAATAGCCTCCCATGGAGAGGCGCAATCATTCTTGTCACTTCGGGAGTTACGTCGTGAGTCGTTGGGGCACTGCTTGGTTGGATGTAGAACTAAGCTGACGACTTCTAGGTGGAACCTTGCGATGCAGAAGTATTTGCTGAGACGGATTTTGTACGGATTACTCACCCTGTTCGGGGTGTCGGTGATCATCTTTATGGTCATGCGCATCCTGCCTGGGGATCCTCTGGTCGCGATGTTTGGCATGGAGGGCTTCATGAAGCTGTCCGCCGCCGACCGGGCTCGGATCATGGAAGACCTTGGCCTGAGTGATCCACTGCTGGTGCAGTATGTGGGCTGGATGAGGGCCATCGCCAGCGGTAGCCTCGGCAAGTCGTTCTTTCGTGGCGAGAGCGTCGGCGAAATCATTATGCATCGTGGCCCCTTGAGCGCCCAGATTGGCATGATGTCGGTAGTGATCTCATGGATGGTCGGTCTCCCCGTGGGCATCATCAGCGCCTTTCGCCCCAATAGCGTCAGCGATCATGTGGCCCGCTCCGTATCCATTTTATTTCTGGCGATCCCTGGGTTCTGGCTCGCCATGCTCATCGTGCTGGCGCTGTTGTTTTGGTTTAATTACAAGGCTCCCCTGCTAGTGGTCCATGTGTGGCAAGATCCCTGGATGAACTTTCAGTTGGTGATTGGCCCGGCTATTGTGTTGGGCCTGGGGCAGGGAGCATACATTGCCAGGATGTCGCGTTCGTGCCTCCTCGAAGTGATCCGCGAGGATTATGTCAGGACGGCGCGCGCTAAGGGGGTGATCGAGTGGCTGGTAGTGATACGTCATGCCCTGCCGAATGCGCTCCTCCCCGTCATTACGCTGTCAGGCATTCTGATGGGCTTCGTCTTGGGGGGCTCTGTGGCAATCGAACAGGCCTTCGGCGTGCCAGGATTGGGCCGGACTCTCGTCACGGCAGTAATCGAACGCGACATCATCGTTGTGCAGAATCTGGTCTTTCTCTACGGTGTCATCTTCATCCTCATCAATGTCATGGTGGATTTAAGCTATGCCTGGCTTGATCCACGCATTCGATATCAGTGAAGGCGGGTGAATCCTGTCGACAGTCCTCCAACCCGGCCATGCCAGGGAGCATATTTCCGGCAAGAGGCGGACGAGCTCTGGAACGGTGAGAGAGTCGTGTGAAGCAGCAAGGAAATCTCCAGAGCATAGTATCATCTACGGAGAGCGTCACTGAAGTCCGTCGCCGGCGTTGGGCCACGGGGACTCTTGGGACTCTTGTGCGACATAACCCGACCGCCGTGGGGGGTGGGATCGTGGGACTGCTCATCGTCTTTCTCGCCCTGACGGCCCCGCTCATCGCCCCATACGACCCGCTGAAAGCTGACTTCCGACGCATGGCGAAATCGCCTGACACCCATAATTATTTTGGCACCGACCAGATCGGCCGAGATACCATGAGCCGAGTCATCTACGGCGCCCGCTCCTCTCTCGTGGTGTCCTTTGGTGCTGTCTTACTCGGCACAACGGTTGGCTCGCTGTGGGGGTTGGCAAGTGGATATTTGGGCGGTAAGTTCGATATCACAAGCCAGCGCATTATGGAGATCCTGCAGGCATTTCCGGACCTGATCCTTGCCATGGCGATCTCAATGGCCATCGGGACGGGCATGCGTGCGGTCATCGTGGCTATTGCGGTGACGCGAATTCCCTTCGGCGGTCGCGTCATTCGATCGGTAGCCTTGACGGTGAAGGAGTTAGCGTACGTCGAGGCCGGCCGATCGGTCGGGGCGAGTCAATTCAGGATCATGGGCCTGCATATTTTCCCCCAGTGTCTGGCGCCTTATTTAGTTCTGGCGACCACGCATTTGGGGGTGGCGATCATTATCGAGGCGGCGCTGGGCTTTCTGGGAGTCGGCATTCCACCACCGACACCGACCTGGGGGAACATGTTGGCCGATTCGTTGACTTCGCTGGTGCCGCACTGGTGGCTGGTGTTTTTCCCAGGACTGGCCATTACGGTGACCGTTCTGGCCTTCAACCTGCTTGGGGATGGGATTCGAGATACGCTGGACCCACGTCTACGGGGCAGCATTGGGTCGCGTGGATGAGGAGTTGAGGAAGCGGTGCAGGTGTGCTCCCAGCGCCGTCTGAGTGGCGCTGGGAAACAAACGGGGCTGTGGCGTTACAGTGGGGCGCGGAGCGCTAACATCTCCCGATCCCCTTGCAACAGGCCATAGGCTTTCAGCTTCCGATAGAAGCTCGCACGCGACAGGCCCACGAGTTGAGCGGCTTTATTACGATTCCCTTGCGCCTGGCGCAACGCGCGATCGAGGGTCCGACGCTCAGCCTCAGCAACGACCGTACCCAGATGAAATAATGGAAAACGTCGCAACCGTCCCGCTCCTTCAGCTTGAATCGAGCTGGGTAGATCACTGGGCTCGATAACCGGTTTGGTGCTCCCTACAAGCAAGCGCTCAACCACGTTCACCAGTTCCCGCACGTTTCCGGGCCACGTATACCCTTCTAATACGCGCAGCGCCTCCGCGGAGAGCTGTGCTACGCGTCTCAACTCCCGACTCTTGTGCTCCCAATAGTGAGTTACCAATAATGGAATGTCCTCGGGGCGCTCCCGTAGCGCGGGCACTTCGAGACGGATCACGTCTAAGCGGTACTGCAGATCGCGACGGAAGCGTCCCTGGGCTACGAGTGTCTCGATATCTCGGTTCGTGGCGGCGATCACCGAGCAGGTCACCGATTGAGGCGTCACCCCTCCGACACGAATAAGTTGTCTCTCTTGCAGGACTCGTAGCAGCTTGGCCTGCATTTCCAGCGGCATCTCGCCGATTTCATCCAGAAAAATCGTGCCACCGTTTGCCAGCTCAAACTTCCCAGCTTTCCCCTCTCGAGAGGCACCCGTAAACGCCCCCGGGGCGTATCCAAACAATTCGGATTCCAAGAGCTCACGTGGAATAGCTGAACAATCGACCGGCACAAAGGGCCGCCGATCGCGGGGGCTGGCGGCATGTATGGCGTGGGCGAATATCTCCTTACCGGTGCCACTTTCCCCAACCACCAGGACTGACGATCCTCCCTGGGCTGCCTGGCGCGCGAGTTCCCGCGCTTGCACGAGGGCCGGACTATGGCCGATGATATCGGCGAAGGTATAGCGAGCCGGCCAGGCTGAATCATGACTGCCAGGCCCCAGCGCACGGCGACGTGTCTCCTCACCAGTGGATTCTACCCGCGCCTGGATCGGACTCACCACCACCACAACCCCTTGGAGTCGTCCGCCCTCCCAAAGCGGGACGATCGTTTCTTGGTGAATGCGACGTTCGTCCGAGATCCCTCGATCGGGGGGGAGTGTTCCCGTACGCAACAACTCACGGACGCGCCGTCGCCGATCGAGCGCCTCCACTGGATGCCCAAGTAATGCCCCAGGTGCTAGGCCCCTGAGGCGGGCATAGGTGCGGTTGTAATACACGATGCGCCCAGTCGGCGCTAGGACTAACAAACCCAGGTCTAGAGCATCCATTGCCTGCTGGAGCACGCCACCGATCTCGGGTCCACCCCACAGACGCGCGGGGCTCGCTTCCCACGCCACCCCTTCGACCTCGCTATTCTTCCATTGCCCTCCGACCCAGTCAAGAGCGTGCTCAACCATTACTCCTCCTTACCGCATGTGTGCTTACACATCGGATTTTGGCAGACCACCTACAGCTGTCTCGTAGCCTAAGCCTGTTGCAGCTCTCGAGGATGTTGCCGCCAAGTAATTATTTAGGGTATATCGCAACTTGCTACAAGATCGGCCAAATATTTATTATGATAAATTATGACAGGTTAGTACGAAAGAATGCTAGATGTTGCAAAAGTTACCCAAGAACAGTGACCAAAGTCAAGAGAAATTTTCTGCTGTGATGGTGGTCGCCACAGCCATATCCGCCACCACATTAAGGTCTACACAGAAGAATTCCAACGCACATTGCAAGGTGGATCATTAGCTCGCTTGCTCACTGCAATCACGCGAAACGCGGCAGGCAACCTGGCTGCTGCTCGTGTGACTTCCCAGAATATCGGTCGATGCTTTGAGAACTTCATGCAGCCTGCTTCCACGTGGCTGCTTGCATCGCTTGCATGAACGATAGCGGCACGTTGGGGACGCGACGAATTCAGAGCCAGAGGCAGAATTTTGTGGATGCCGTGGTAACAGTTAGTTACAATATTATGCTATACATACCCACCAGGAGACGATCAACATCTCGTGCGGTCGAACGCACGAAGAGGGGGCGTCTCCTGAAAACACCACCCGATGCTAATGGATTAATTGCAACCTTGCAAACACACCTCTTGCGTAAATTATTAGAAGACATCCACCATCAGCGGACAACCCCGGAGGAAGGACTGGAGGTCCTCCGTCACTTGCCCTATGAGGATCTCGGATTTGCGCAAATCGACCACCACCGGGGGTTACGGCAAGGATTTCCTGAAGTGGTGTTCTGTCAGGGCAAGTCGGTAGAGCAAGTGTGCCAGATTGTACAGCGTATCCGGGCCACTGGGAGCGATGTGCTTGCCACCCGCGCCAGTCCAGACATGTTCGCTGCCATCCGGGAGCTCTTTCCGGAGACGATGTATCATGTCCAGGGACGTGCCATTGTCGTGCGATCTGGGGACCGCCCCCGTACAAAAGGTATGGTGCTGGTCGTGAGTGCAGGGACGTCGGACATTCCCGTTGCCGAAGAAGCAGCGATTACGGCAGAGACCCTGGGAAGCACGACGGAGCGCCTCTACGATGTGGGGGTCGCAGGCATCCACCGCCTCCTCGATCGGCGGGAAAAGCTCTTTCAGGCACGCGTATTGATCGTTGTGGCGGGGATGGAGGGGGCACTCGCCAGCGTCGTCGGTGGCCTCGTCGATAAGCCGGTCATCGCCGTGCCCACCAGTATCGGCTATGGCGCGAGCTTGGGAGGGATAGCTGCCTTACTCACCATGCTCAATAGCTGTGCCGCAGGCATCGCCACGGTCAACATCGATAATGGCTTCGGGGCCGGCTATATAGCCCATAGCATCAACGTCTTGGGGGAGTCAGAGGCGCGAGGATAGCCATGCGAACCGCATACTTTGACTGCTTTTCCGGGATCAGCGGTGACATGACGATTGGGGCGCTGGTCGATGCCGGCGCGAGCTTTGAAGAGCTGCGAGTGCAGTTGGCAAGGCTGAATGTTCCAGGCTATGAGCTCGCCAGCGAGAAGGTTACCAAGCAGGGCATCGCCGGCACGAAGTTCCATGTATACGTGCATGATCCTGGTACGCAGCATCGCCGTTTGCGCGACATCGAGACCATCTTGCGCGGCAGCGCCCTGGCGTCGCATATCCAGGATCGCGCCCTGGAGGTGTTCACCCGTTTGGCCGAGGCCGAGGCCACTATCCATCACACGGCCATCGATCAGGTCCATTTCCATGAGGTGGGCGCCATCGATTCGATCGTCGACATCACTGGGACGGTCATCGGGCTCGATCTGCTCGGCGTACAACGCATTCTCGCCTCGGCAGTCAATGTCGGCAGCGGTTTCGTGCGGGCCGCCCATGGCGTGCTCCCCGTTCCCGGTCCGGCAACGGCCGAGCTCTTGAAGGGGGCCCCAACCTATGCACGGGGGTATGACGGAGAGCTGACGACCCCAACTGGCGCGGCGTTGCTAGCGACGCTCGCTGAGAGCTTTGGGCCACTTCCACCGCTGCGGGTGGGGAAAATTGGCTACGGAGCTGGCACCAAAGATCTGCCGCATGCCCCGAATCTCCTGCGGGTCTTTATCGGTGAGGATGGCACACGGGGCGATGCCGATGTCATCACGGTGCTGGAAGCCAACCTCGACGACATGAACCCCGAATGGTTTGAATATGCCCAGGAGCAATTGTTTGCGCAGGGCGCCCTCGATGTCTTCTATACACCGATATTTATGAAGAAGAACCGGCCAGCCACGAAGCTCACTGTGCTCTGTGAGACTGGCAATGTGGATGGGGTCGTCGATACGTTGTTTCAGAATACCTCGACGTTTGGCGTGCGCACCTATGAAGTCCGGCGCCAGAAGCTAGAGCGCTTTTCGCAGACGGTGGATACACCGTTCGGCCCAATTGCGGTGAAGGTCGGCCAGTGGCGCGACCAGGTGGTGCAAATCTCGCCTGAGTACGAATCCTGCCGCCAGGCAGCGCGCCAATGCGGCGTACCCCTGAAAGAGATTTATCAGGCGGCTGAAGCACAAGCCCGCGCGTATCTGGGTGCACATCATCAGACATAGGAGGAAGGGAAAACGGAGTCATGTCAACTGCGAACCCTTGATGGAAGTCTGCTGGTGAAGATACCGAGCCTATCGACAAGGACCTTGCGCTACCAATTTCATTTACAGAAACGATCCTTGTTATTTCCCTGTGGGAGTAGCTCATGCGACTGGCCAACAAGGTAGCCTTGGTCACTGGAGCCGGAACCGGGATCGGTCGTGCCACTATCATCTTGTTTGCGCAGGAAGGTGCCAGGGTGGTGGCACAGGATGTCAATGCCGACACCGCGCAGGAAACCGTGCAGCTCATCACGCAAGCGGGGGGTGAGGCGGTGTCCATCGGGGGCGATGTCACTTCCAGCACGGAGGCCGAGACCATAGTGAAAAAGGCCGTGGACACCTATGGTCGACTGGATGTGCTCTTCAACAATGCCGGTATCTGGCGCGGTGGGACTATCCTCGACATCAGCGAAGAAGATTGGGACCGGACGATGAGCGTGAATGTAAAGGGAATTTACCTCGTCTCCAGGTATGCGGTCCAACAGATGATGCGCCAGGAAAGTGGGTCGATCATCAATGCAGCATCGGTGGCAGCCCTGCGTGGTAGCCCTATGAGTGCTGCCTATCATGCGTCAAAAGGAGCCGTGCTGCTACTCACCAAGTGCATGGCCGTCGACTTCGGTCGCTATGGCATTCGCGTCAACTGCATTTGCCCCGGGATCATCGATACGCAGATGGCCGACCAGTTCCTGACCTACCGTTCCCTTGGCGATGATGACCGCAAGCAGGCGTTGCTCGAGACCTACGAGGAGCGCCATCCTGTCGGTCGGTTCGGGCAGCCTGGGGAAGTGGCCAAGGTCGTCCTTTTCCTGGCCTCCGACGAGTCATCGTTTGTGACCGGTGCGGCCTGGTCGGTGGACGGCGGCCTCTCGGCGGGGTAATCATCATCCCACCATGGTCAGCCCGCCGCTGACGCTGATCACCTGCCCGGTGATGAAGCCTGCGGCATCGGAAGCTAAAAACACTACTATCGGGGCGACATCTTCCGATTTTCCCAGGCGCCTCAGCGGCACATACTGCTCTATGCGTCCCAGCACCCGGCCGCCAAATTCCTGCTGTTGCATCTCCTCGACCAGGGGGGTTTGTGTCGGTCCAGGGCAGACGACGTTGAAGCGGATTTTATCGCGCGCATGCTCGCGAGCCAGCGTCCGCGAAAAGGCGATGATCGCCGCCTTTGCCCCGGCATAGACCGCTTCTCCCATGCTGCCGACGCGGCCAGCGTCTGATGAGATGCTGACCACCGCACCCGCTTTGCGGGTCACCATATGAGGCAGCACAGCATAACAAGTATTGAGCACGCTCCTATAGTTGATGGCGATGATTTTCTCCCAAAAGTCCGGAGTCGTTTGCAGGAAGGGTTTGAGCTCGTCCCACCCGGCATTGTTGATCAGCACATCGATTTTCCCGAAGGTCTGCAGGACACGCTCCGTCATCTCGTGGACTTCAACGAGATTGGCGACATCAGTCTTCAGGGCCACCACGTGTGTCCCAGTGTCCCTGGCGACCTCCGACGCCGTCTGCTCAGCCAGGTCAGCGCGCAGATCGGCAATGGCCACGCTCGCTCCAGCACCCGCTAAGGCCGTAACGATGCCACGTCCGATCCCACGCGCCCCACCAGTCACCAGCGTCACTTTACCCTGCATGTCGACGAGGCCCATGATGTTCTCCCAGGTGCGAAGCTGTCCAAGTCATCCGCACATCAGCCAATCGAACGCTGGGCCAGTATAGAGGCTCAGACGCAGCACGGCAAGCGCAGCAAAAAACTATCTCCATCAGAGGGGAGGTCGTCACGAGATGCGGGCAGACCATGGGGCGTGCTTGACAATTGGGAAGGGGATGGTATTCTACTGCCGACTTATTCCGGTTCTAATTGAATGTTCTAGAGTTTTTCCGTCAATCGTAATGATGTCCCATCTAAGGAAACCCTCCGATGTGAGGAGAGAGGGGGTCGTCGATGCCGTCACGCAGCAAAAAGCCATCCACACGTACGATCGCCAGCGACAGCACAGCCGAAGCCTATCTGGAACTGTTACGTGACCGCGGCATCGAATATTTTTTCGGTAATGGGGGGACTGACTTCGCCCCAATCGTTGAGGCGTTTGCCAAGTCGGCATCGCAGGGAGTCACCACCCCTAAACCCATGACGGTGCCGCACGAGTATGTGGCCGTCAGCATGGCTGATGGCTTCTATCGAGTCACCGGTCGACCGCAAGCCGTCATGGTACATGTTATCGTGGGGACCGCCAACGCGGCGGGTGCGATTATGAACGCGGCGCGTGCATACGTACCAGTCCTGTTTTCCGCCGGTCGCACGCCTATCACCGAGTCAGGGCTGAGAGGGGCTCGTAATGCTCATATCCACTGGGCGCAGGAGTCATTCGACCAAGGAAGCCTGGTGCGGGAATTCGTCAAGTGGGACTACGAACTCCGCAACTTCTCCCAGGTTGAGACCGTGGTAGATCGGGCGCTGGAAATCGCCATGGCGGAACCTCGCGGTCCGGTGTATCTGACGTTGCCTCGCGAAGTGCTGGCCGAGGAACACACAGAGTTTAGCTATACCTCGCCCAGTCGCCACACAACGGAGTCGCCTCCTTATCCCGCCCCCGAGCGCATCAAAGAGGCGGCGCAGGCATTGGCCAACGCCAAATCCCCCCTTATCGTCACTCAGCGCGTTGGTGTGCATCCGAGCACGGTAAAATCCTTGGTGGAGTTGGCGGAGAGCTTCGCGATCCCAGTGGTGAGCCCGGCCGGGATGTACATGAACTTCCCAAGCAATCACCCCTTGCATCTGGGATACGTCTCTGAACCGCTTGTGCAGGAAGCTGATGTCATTCTGGTCATCGATGCCGATGTTCCCTGGTTCCCGTCCATGGCGAAACTGCAAGACACAGCCACCGTGATCCATATGGGCATTGACCCCTTCTTCAGCCGCTATCCGGTACGCGGTTATCCATGTGACATTCCGATTGTGGCTGATTCGTTGGTGGCGATTCCCTTGCTGACGCAGGAGTTGGGATGGTCGAAAGCGCAAGCGGAGCGCAGCATCGGCGAGCGCTTCAAGCACATCAAGGCCCATCACGAGGACCAGGAACGGGCGGCACGTGGGCGCCTCACACAAGTGCAGTCCGAACGGCCGATCGAGTTCGAATGGGTGTCGCACTGCATCGATCAGATCAAAGGTGACGAGACCATTCTGGTGAATGAGTACGATCTCAACCTGACGCAGGTGCAGCTCACGCTGCCGGGCTCCTATTTTGCGGCTTCCCCGGCTGCTGGACTGGGCTGGGGCACCGGCGCAGCGCTGGGGTGAAGCTGGCGGCCCCCGAGAAGACGGTGATTGCGACCTTGGGTGAGGGGGCATACATGTTTGGCTGCCCAACGGCGGCGCATTTTGTGTCGCGCGCCTACCAGCTTCCAGTATTGTTCGTGATCTTCAATAATCAATGCTGGAACGCCGTCAAACGGGCTACGAAAGGGGTTTATCCCAATGGTTGGGCGGCCAAGACCGACACCTGGCCGTTGACCGACCTGATGCCGTCGCCGTCCTTTGAGCGCATGGCCGCCGTCCATGGCGCCTATGGCGAGTTAGTCGAAGATCCCGCCGAGGTCCTGCCCGCTCTGCGGAGGGGGCTGAAGGCGGTGTGCCAGGAAAAGCGGCAGGCGATCTTGAACATCGTGTGTAAGCATCCATGAGGGGGCACGCCCCAGGCGCGGGCACCTCAATAAATTACCAGAGGAGAGGGCCGCATAGGTTAGTCGCTGCTCGGTGAAGACCTGTGCGGGGGGCTGTATGGATTATATTTTTTCCAGGTTGGCCTTGGGAAGTGTGCGGGATGCGCAAGCTGACCCGCCGGTGGATGCGATCCTGAACATCAGCGAGTTCCACTATCCCACAACCCGCATCTATCGTTATCTCTACTTCCCGGATGGCGTATATATCCAACCCGTGGGGTTGATCGGTGAATGTACCCAGTTCATCCATGAACAGTTGCGATTGGGGCGACGCGTCCTGATCCACTGTGCGGAGGGTATCAGTCGGTCGTGTGTGATCGGCGCCGCTTATCTATATGAGTGTGGCATGTCGCTTGATGAGGCCATCGAACTGATCCGTTCCAAGCGTCCGATCGTCGACCCTGCGCCTTTGCTCCTCCGTGCTCTGCGCGATTATTATCACATTCCCGAATGACAGGAGTGACGTTCGCGAGATGGCTCGACACTCACAGGCTGTCCGGCTGCAGAAGGAATCGCTGCCCCAGAAACGGAAGCGCACCCGCCAGCTCATCGATCGGCTAAAAGCGGCGCATCCTGATGCCCGCTGCTCGCTGAATTACTCCAATCCCTTGGAATTGCTCGTCGCCACCGTGCTCTCCGCCCAATGCACCGATGAGCGGGTGAACCGTGTCACTGAATCGTTATTCAAGAAGTACCGAACGGCCAGTGACTATGCGGGGGCACCACCTGGAGAGCTCGAAGAGGATATCAAATCGACCGGCTTCTACCGCAATAAGGCTAAGGCCCTGCGTGGTTGTTGTGCGGAGCTTGTGGCGCAATACGGCGGGGAAGTGCCGGCAAATATGGCTGCACTGGTGCAACTTCCGGGGATAGGGCGCAAAACAGCCAACGTCATTTTGGGGAACGCGTACGAAATGCCAGAAGGGATTGTTGTCGATACGCATGTGCGGCGACTCGCCGGGCGCTTGGGACTGACGAAGCACACCGACCCCGAGAAAATCGAACAGGATCTTCTTCAACTGGTGCCGCGTGAGGACTGGATCATCATCGGGCATTTGCTCATCCTGCATGGCCGACGGATTTGTGCGGCCAGGTCGCCGAAGTGCCCGGTGTGTCCGGTCAAAGACCTCTGTCCCTCAGCCAAGGTTCCCTCCGCATCTATTCCCACCTAGGTAAAAGTCTCGACTTCGGCCTGATAGGCCCGCTTCGCGAAGGCCGCGGTGATCTTTTCCTTCGCTTGTAGCATGACGCGTGCATTAGCCCACATCTGCTGAAATCGCCCCACATAGTTCGGATGGCCACGCCGGCCATAATTGATGCCGATGCGCACCGACACCGTATGCTTCTCCAGGTCCAGCTGAGAGACGACGAAGGTGAGCATCCAGGCTTCACGGCGGAGGCGGCGGTTGGCCGCACCGATGTGATACTCCACTAGGCGTTCGGCGTCGGCGAGCGAGGTAATGGTACGTGGAATGGGGGAGAACACCGTATAGCGGAAGACGAAACCCAACACAATGAGACTAATCGCGACCGCCACATACCACATCGCCTCGCACTCCACCCTTGTGACGAAAGGCGGGACAGGAGAAGTCAGGTTTCCTCCCCACAAGGAGGGAGGAGCGGACCAGTTAAGCGACGATATCTTCACCACCGTCAACGCCGATCACCGTCCCTGTGATCCAGTGTGTGTCTTGCTGGCACAACACCGCAATGGCTGCGGCCACATCGGCCGGCGTCGTCAGGCGTCCCATTGGATTGCGCATGGCAGCGGCTTCCGCCATCTTCTCATGCCCTGGAATCTTGCGTAAGGCCGGTGTGTCGGTCACGCCCGCCCGGATGGCATTGATGGTGATCCCCAGCGGTGCCAATTCATAGGCTAATTGCCGGATGTGTGATTCGAGCGCGGCCTTAGCCGCCGAGACGGCGCCATACGTTGGGAAGATGCGTGTGCTACCGGCACTCGTCATGGCATAGATGCGTCCGCCATGCCCCATGAGCTTACGCCATACCAGGCTTTGCACCCAGTACACCAGGCTGTGTGCCATGATGTCGAGCGTCATGTCCATCTGGGCTTTGGTCATGCTATCCTCTGGTGTCTCGGCCAGAAATGGCTTGAGCGTCCCGAAGGCCAGTGAATGCATGAGCATACGAATCTGGCCGTTGCCCTCCTCCTGCAACACTTGAGCGGCGCGATCCAGGACTTCACTGCGTTTCTCCGCGTCGGCTGCGTTGACGTTGAAAAACTCGGCACGGCGCCCTAACGCTTCAATCGCATGCATGATCCGCTGCACATTTGGCAGTGTCGCCCGGCGATCGAGATGAACCCCAAAGATATTCCATCCACCCTGTGCCAAGGCCAAGCTGGTAGCCTCACCAAATCCGCTCGAAGCCCCAAGAATCAAGGCCCAATCAGCCATAGATCCTCCCGATTGGTAGCCGTGTTGCTACCATGGCTGAAACAGATCCTGTCGCTGCTTCATACCGATTTTCCCTCGTCCGCGGTGGGGGAGACGGAGGTCAGAGGGAAGGTTCCGCCTGAGGGTTGATTGCGGAGCTCCTGCATGCGCTGTTCATACAGGGTTCGGACCTGCGCCGTGCATGCCTGGAGATCAGACAGCATGGCTTGCTCGGCCCGAACCTTGCCGACGTCTTGATACCCCAGACGCCTGGCTAAGCGTTTTTGGTCTGCCGGATTGTCGGGAATGGTGTTAATGGACTGATCGTCGACGATGCGCAGCGCGCTCTCCACTCGCCGCAAGAAACAGTAGGCCTCCCGCAAACTCTGAGCGTCTGAGCGGGGTAAGATGCCCTGGTGTTCCAGGGCCTCAAGGACATTCCACGTCGATGTTGACCGCAGCGTCGGGCTGCGTGCACCCCAGAAGAGTTGATGCAGTTGGACCAAAAACTCGATATCGACCAGCCCCCCGTAGCCCAACTTAATATCCCACCGCTCCCCTCCCTGTTTTGCCCGTTCATGCTCGATGCGTTGGCGCATCGCGGCGACCTTGTCGACGCTGTCGGGCTCGATCGGCGTCTCGTAAACGAACGCTTCAATGACCTGCATCACCTGTTGGGCCAATGTTAGGTCTCCAGCGACAGGCCTGGCACGCAGCAGTGCCTGGCGTTCCCACAATTGGCCGCGACGCAGGTAATACTCGCGGAGGCTGCCGACACTCAGCACCAAAAGACCTTTGTTGCCCTCCGGCCGTAAACCCAGATCGACCCGAAACACTGTACCGTAACGACTCATGCCACCAATAGCCTGCATGAGCTTCTCGGCGATTTTGTTGTAAGCGAATTGCTGGGGCATCATGGTCGCGTCGGGTGGATCCTCGTTGACAAAGAGCAAGTCCAGGTCAGAGGCGAAATCGAGCTCCATTCCTCCCAGTTTGCCGAGCCCGATAATCAAGAATCCCTGGCCCTCTGGGCTCTCGGCAAGCCCAATGGGCTTGGCCCACTCCTTCCAGACGATACGCAGCATCGCATCCAGGTATATATCCGCTAACTTCGCTAAATCGCGCATGGTGGCCAAGATATCTGCTTCACCGGCGATCTCTCGCAAACCGATGCGAAACTCCTCAGCACGCTTGAAACGCCGCACCGCGTCGAGTCGTTCATCATACCGCGAGGCGCGGAACAGGACCGACTCCAAGCCATGATGTAACTCCGCTGTGGTCTTCGGCCTGGTTAACGATGCCGGATCGAGTAGGGTGTCGAGCAGATCGGGTTGCTGGATCAAGCGTTTAGAGAGAAAGACACTGTTCCCGAACAGGGAGAGGACAACTCGTAACAACGCCTCATTATCGAGCCACAACCGAAACAGCGATTCACGAGCGGGGGTGCTGGCGACGAATTGCTCGAGGTTGTTGATGGCTAGGTCTGGATCGGGTTGCTCGCTTGCCACCCGCAGCAGTGTGCCACATAGCTGGCGGAAGAGTTCTTGGCTCTTGGCGGTGGGATGTACCGGGGGCGGTCCATCGTGGAGCAGCATCAGATTGCGATAAGTTTTCTCCGGGTCGACAAACTGGAACTGCCTGAGGAGCGCCTGACCGGCTTTGACTCCTGCTGCCAGGATGTACCATTCAGGGGACGCATCTTCGCCAGCATCGAAAAAGTCGCCGTAGAAGAGTTTGTCATAGACTTTGCGCACTTTGGTCGTGTGCTCCCGGTATTGCTGCATCAGTACCGTCGCGAGCCCCTCGGCATCGTGCCCTCGCAGTCCCATCTTACGCGCGAGCGTCGCCAGCTCATCGACATCGGTGGGTAGTTCATGGGTTTGGCGACCATAGGCCATTTGGATCCGATGTTCGAGCTCGCGGGAAAAAATATAGGCCTTGGCAAGGTTGGAGTATTCCTCATACGTCAGATAGCCGCGCTCTGAGATCCGATGCAAGGCGCGGAGTGAATGGCGCTCCTGCAACCAGCTATCCTGCCCGCCGAACACGAGCTGAAAACATTGAGCCACAAACTCGATCTCACGAATCCCGCCGCGACCGAGCTTGATGTTGATGCTGCGGCCGCGCTGTTGTTCAAGGCTCCGGTCGATCTGCTCTTTGATCTGTTTGATCTCTTGCAACGCTGCCGCGTCTAAATATTTGCGGAAGATGAATGGCCGCATGATGCGTAGGAACTCCCGTCCAAGCTTCTCGCTGCCGGCCACCGTCCGCGCCTTCAGAAGCATCTGGCGCTCCCAGGTCTTGCCCCAGGATTCGTAGTAGACCTCGAGATGCGCCAGAGAATTGACGAGGGGGCCACCACGGCCATCGGGACGCAGCCGTAGGTCGACGCGGTACACATTGCCATCGGCCGTGATATCGTGGATCGCCTTCAGGATGAGGCGTGCCAGACGAGTGTAAAACTCGTGATTCGTGATGCGCTGGGTGGTGTGCCCCTCACAGCCCTCGCTGTTGGAGGTCTCGCCATCACAGGTGTAGAGAAACATCAAATCGATATCCGAGCTGAAATTCAGCTCCTGCCCTCCGAGCTTGCCTAGGCCCAGAATGGCGAATTCGCTTGGCTGTGGGTGTCCACTGTCGTCAACACCCATCGGCCTGCCGTAGCGCCCTGCGAGTTCCTGAAAGCCCACCTCATAGGCGCCTGTTAAACATACATCGGCGAGATTAGAGAGGTCCTCGGTGGTCTCGACCAGGTCCCCCTGACGGGTGAGGTCGCGCAGGCCAATGCGCACCATCTCGCGCTTCCGGAAACGCCGGAGCATCCGAAACCGGTCATCGAGTGATATCCCCTGCTCCAGCCAATCCATGAGATCGCGTGCCATCTCCTCCTTGGTGCGGACCGCGTAAAGCCGTCCCTCGACTTCGAGCCAGTCCAGCATGGAGGGGGCTTGCAAGACCATATCGGTGAGGTACTGGCTGCCACCGAAGAGCGTTGAAAGGGTGGCGGGAAACCGAGGGAAAGTGGCGAGCAGTTCAAGGAAATCATCGATGCTGGGAAGAGCCCGGAAGAAGCGTTCCCAATTGTTCAGGGCGCGCTCGGGATCGAAGCAGGCACTGGCCTGCTTGGCGATGATGGGGAGCCATCGCGCTCTTTGGTCCTGGTCGGGCAGCATTTGGGCAATCGTCCGCAGCGTGACCAGGCCCTGAGCCGGATCGCGCACTGATAGTTGCTGCATCCAAGTGGCAAGATCCGCCTCCAGGCTCTCCGGCAAGCGGTTCGTCGTGCGCGGGGTTGTCTTGTCGATCTGCATCGGCATGGCTATGCGTCCTGATCGCTCGGGAGAAGACTCAGACTGGTCATCGGTGCCCTCGGCCGGTTGCCCGCACGCCGTCGAGAAATCTTGCCGGCGTATCAGCCTCTGCAAAGAGGGTTTGATTGTCGGCTTTGGTGCCTCGGAGAGGATTCAGGAGGAGAACTTTACCCTCCTGCCCTGCGGTTCCGAGCCCGTCCGGCAGACGAAACGTCACCCGCTCCCAATTGACGGCCCATACCGCGTCACCGTACTTTTCCAGGCAGGTGGCACGCGTGTAGGCACGCGTATCATCGGTCGGATAGGTGATAAAATGGGCGATTGCGGCATCGTCGATGAGGCGCTCCACCTGGCCCGAGTCCTGGAGTACATAGAATAAACTCTTGCCGGGTTCGGTGCCATGGTATTGGATGTCGAGTTGGCGTAAGCGTGGGGCGGTCCAATCCAGGCCACGACGGGAGATTTGTTGTTCGAGGAGCCACTTCTTGATCACCCAATCGAGCTCGCAACGCAAGTGCATGGGGTCCTCACGCAACAGGCGTAAGGTGCGTTCCCACCGGTGCAGGACATCTCGCTCCTCGGCATTGAGGGAATGCGTCGCGCCGTAGGCGTGGGCCATCTCCAGATATTCGCTTTGGAGCTCGATCGCATCCACTTTGCGGCCATCACGCAATTTCACCTTCACCTTACAGGTGGTGTCAAGGGAAATATCGCGCAGGGACTGGACCGGTGCATCAAGTGGGACACCTCTGGTGATAGCGCGGTCCTCGATCATGCGCAGGACGAGTTGCGTGGTGCCGACCTTCAGGTACGTCGAGACCTCGCTCATATTCGCATCGCCGAGGATCATATGCAGCCGCCGAAAACGCCGACGATCAGCATGCGGCTCATCGCGCGTGTTCAGCAAGGGACGTCCGGACATGGTTTTGATGCTGAACACGGTTTCGCAAAAGTCCGCCCGCTGGGAGATCTGATAGCCTGCACGTGTCCCTGAGGAATTTTCCTGGCCGACCTTACCGGCGCCACAGATGATCTGACGCGACACGAGAAAAGGGATCAATTCACGCAGGCCAGTTTCCCGAAAGAGCTTTTGGTAGGTGGGAGCGTCGACGGTATAATTCTCATGGCACCCGTATGAATTCCCCTTGTGGTCGCTGTTATTCTTATACACCCGGATCTCATGAGTGCCGTTCAAGGTGGCATTGGCGCTTTGGCGACTGCGCTCTAGAATACGTTCTCCAGCTTTGTCACAAGCGATAAGATCGCGTACCAAGCGGCATTCCGGCGTGGCGTATTCGGGGTGCGCGTGATCTACATAATAACGCGCGCCGTTCGTCAGGGCATTGTTGGTGAGAGCGTTGTCGGCGTCTGAGATGCGGACCTGGCGACGATCGATGCGTCGGTGCAGAGCACTCTTGAAGGGCGTTTCACAGCCATAGTCCCAGAGGCCTCGGTGGGCTCGGCCGTAGCTGTTGACGAGCAAAAACGCCGCTTGCACCTGGGTGAGGGATTCGGCATGCGGGCGCGATTGCACGGCAATACCGTACTCCTGCTCGAGGCCCACCACTTTTGGCACACTCACGCTGGCGCCTCCACGTTGGGCTCGCCGGTGATATCTTCGATCTGGAGCGTATCCAGCCGCCCCTCCACAATCGCCTCCCGAATCATGTGAATGACGTCCATATAATAGTGCAAGTTATGAATAGTGTTGAGACGTGGCCCCAACATCTCCTCCGCCACGAAAAGATGACGCAAATAGGCACGCGAGTAGTGCTGACAGGTGTAGCAGCTACAGTGAGCATCAATGGGGCGGGGATCCTGGGCATAGCGCGCATTTTTGATAATGAGTTTGCCCTGGCGCGTGAACAGGTAGCCATTGCGGGCGTTGCGGGTGGGCATCACGCAATCGAACATATCGACGCCGAGCTTGACGCAGCGGAGTATGTCTGCCGGTGTGCCTACCCCCATGAGGTAACGCGGCTTTTCCTCAGGGAGACAGGCTGCCGTCTGCTCGATAAGGTCATTCATCAGCCGTTTCGCCTCCCCCACGCTGAACCCGCCCAACGCATAGCCATCGAAGTCGAGCTCGACCAACTCTCGAGCACTTTTTTCCCGCAGCTCCGCATACATGCCACCTTGCACGATGCCAAACAGCGCCTGCTCGGTGCCGTGATGGGCGGCTTTGGCACGCAGCGCCCAGCGGGTGGTGACCTCCTGAGAGGTCAGGGCATAGTCATACGTCGCTGGATAGGGGACGCACTCATCCAGCACCATAGCGATATCGGAGCCGAGTGCGGCTTGGATCTCAACGGCTTTTTCTGGGGTCAGCATGTGTCGGCTGCCGTTCAAATGCGACTGAAACAGCACGCCTTCCTCGGAGAGCTTGCGGAGACCGGCCAGGCTGTAGACCTGAAACCCGCCACTATCGGTGAGAATGGGCCGCTCCCAATGCATAAAACGGTGCAGACCACCGAGATCCCGAATGAGCGTGTGGGTGGGCCGTAGGTAGAGATGATAGGTGTTGGCCAGGACGATCTCCACCTGACAGGCCAGCAACTCCTCTGGAGTGACGCTTTTCACGGATGCTTGTGTGCCCACAGACATGAACACGGGGGTCATGAATACCCCGTGTGGGGTAGCGATGCGGCCGAGGCGGGCCTGTGTTCGCGTGTCGTGTGCGAGAATTTCAAAGCGGAATGGCATAGGCGCATGCTCAGCTTAATTGACTCTGTGGCATCCTCCATGGTGCTGCCACTAGTCCTGGTGCGATGCTTATCGTAGCTCCGCTAGGGTCTGTGAGTATACACAGTGCAGGTCTACGATGGCAAGCGATGGACACGGGCCTTGGAATCACACCATCACCTATGGATGGACGGCCCCACGCCGGGCGGATAGACACATGGTATGGCTGAGGACACTTACAACGGGTCTCGACGCTTTTCGAGCGTCTCGAATCTGGCATATTCCTTGAGGAATGCCAGGTCAACGTCGCCGGTTGGACCGTTGCGTTGTTTTCCGACGATGATTTTGGCGATGCCTTTATCCTTCGTTTCCTTGTTATAGACCTCATCGCGGTAGATGAAGACGATCAAGTCTGCGTCCTGCTCGATGGCTCCCGATTCACGTAAATCCGCCAGCTGCGGCATACGATCACCGCGCTGCTCCACGGCCCGGCTGAGCTGGGAGAGTGCGACCACCGGGACCTTGAGCTCTTTGGCCAGAGCTTTCAGTGACCGACTGATCTCAGAGATTTCCTGCTGGCGGTTTTCCACACGCCCCCGGCCGCGCAGTAATTGTAGATAATCGATGATAATCAGGCTGAGGCCATGTTCGGCTTGCAAGCGTCGTGCTTTGGCTCGAATGTCCAGGGCGGAAAGTGCAGGACTGTCGTCGATGAATATTGGGATGTCGGACAGATCGTTGGCGGCGTTGACGAGGCGTCCCCACTCCTGTTTGTCCAGATATCCCCGGCGAAGGCGGCTAGAGTCGATCCGTGCCTCAGCACAGAGCATGCGTAGTGCCAGCTGCTCTTTGGACATTTCCAGGCTGAAAACGGCCACCGCTTGGCGCGGGTCACGCATGCGCATCCCAACGTTGCGAGCGATATTGAGCGCGAAGGCAGTTTTCCCCATTCCCGGCCTAGCCGCGACGATGATGAGGTCTGATGGCTGCAGGCCTGCGGTGATTTGGTCAAAGTCACGGAAGCCCGATGGTAGGCCCGTGATCAGCTCATGGCGTTCGTAGAGTTGCTCGGTGTAGCGAATGCTGTCCTTCAGCAACTCCTTCAGATTCGCGAAGGCAGCGTTGACGCGCTGTTCCGAGATTTCGAAGATCATGCGCTCGGCGCGGTCCAGCAGTTCTTCGACATCTTCCGTATGTTCGTAGCACTCGGCAATCACCTCGGTGGAGACGTTGATGAGGCTGCGCAATATCGCCTTTTCGCGTACCATGCGCGCGTGGTAACGGATATTTGCCGCGGTCGGGACGGTCTCCAGGAGGGTTGCCACATAGGTCGATCCCCCGATCTCGTCCAGTTGGCTGCGTTTACGCAGTGACTCGCTGACAGTCAAGAGATCGATGGGCTCGTTACGCTCGAACAGGTCTAAGATGGCCTCAAAAATCTTCCGGTGGGAGTCACGATAGAAATGTGTTGGCTTGAGAAGCTCTAAAGCTTTGAGCAAGGCATCGTTTTCGAGCAGGATCGCCCCCAAGACACACTGCTCAGCCTCGATGTGCTGGGGTGGTAACTTGTGAAGCGCCAGCTCCGATGACTGCACGCATCTCCCTCCCGTGGTTGCGCTATCCCCTCGTTATGCTTCCTTGGTCACGGCCACTGCGACCTCAGCGACTACGTCAGGATGCAAGCGAATCGGCACCTTGTGCGTTCCCAAGGTCTTGAGGGGAGTGTCGAGCATGATGCGACGCCGATCGAGCGAGATGCCTCGTGCTTTGATGAGGTCAGCGATATCCATGGAGGTGACAGAGCCATAGAGCCGCTCCCCTTCTCCAGTTTTCTTGGCGATGCTGAGCAGCAGGGCTTGCAGCTGCGTGGCGAGAGCTTCGGCTTCAGCTTTGTTTTTGGCCTCTCGCACCAACCGGGCTTTCTGTTGCTGGGCCAGGCTACGCTCGTTCCCCGGGGTGGCAAGAATCGCGAAGCCGCGTGGAATGAGGTAATTGCGCCCGTAACCGTCGGCCACATCGACGACTTGACCGACGTCCCCGACATTAGGCAGATCGGCTGTGAGAATCACCTTCATGGCGTTTCCTCCCGTTTGTTCCCGGTGCGTCGAAAATCAAACCACAGATCGAAGAGTCCAAACGCTGCCACCCCCAGCAGGAACAGGGGTTGGATCACCAGAAAAATATAGGCGAGGCTGCGTAATATCGGCGGCACTGAGGCTCGATTCAAATAGAACACCATGACACCGAGCCCCTGAACCAGGTAGACGAGGCTGACGAGCAACAACACATTCAGCCCTACGATCTGCATACCCGGAAGCGGCACGAAAGAGCTGATACCGCTGGCGATCAGCACCCAGACGCAGACTTCCGGAGCCCTCCACTGCGCGAGCGTTATCATCGGGAGCGGTGGCCGGTTCTCCAGACGACCCCACACAAGGCGTACCACACCGTAGTTGAGCAGCGCTCCCGCCGCCGTACTGAGCATGAAAAGGGCTGGAAGCAACCGCACAACGGTTCCGAATACCTCCTGGGCGTAGGCACGCAGGGCCTCATCGCTCAGCCCTCCCCCGTCGCTCAACAACTGGTGTAGCGCTTGACTGAGGTCCTCTTCAAAGTGCTGTTTCACGGCGCCGAAGTCGACGGACGAGATCAGCAAGGCGATGAGAGCGCCACTTGCTACCGCCGGCAAGGCAGTAGATGCCAAAATGGTTCTTTCAACAGACCACTGACGCGTGATGGCCTCAGCCATCACCAACGCCATGACGCCGTATTCAGCCAAAAATATGGTGCTCTGAAGATTACCAAAGAGCAAGGCGAGCGACAAGGTTGACAAACCCAGCGCGAGTAACCCTGTGCGGAAACCATGTCGAAGTGTCGTCAGCAGAATCGGGGCGGGAGCCAGCAGGCTGACCAGGATGCCCAGGACTGGCACGTACCTGGCTGCGGCAAACAGCGTCACCGTTAATGCCGCCAACACCAGCACCTGAACACCCACCCGTGTCCCAGAGAATGAACCGCCCATCGATCCCTTCCTCTGCGCCGTATGTCATCAGGGTGCCAATGCCTCGGGGCTGGGGCGATTGTGTAAGTCGGGCAATCCAGCAGGGGATGCTGCCACCCGTGTTCGTGGACTCTCAGCGCTCAGCCGTGAAGGGCATCAGCGCGATGTTGCGGGCGCGTTTGATGGCTGTACCAAGCTGGCGTTGGTGTCGAGCACAATTTCCGGAGATGCGGCGTGGAATGATTTTCCCGCGCTCAGTGATCAAGTTCCGCAAACGTTTGATATCTTTATAGTCGATGTCCGGAATCTTATCCGAACAGAAACGGCAAATCTTCTTACGTGGGAAACGCCTTTTCGTCGCCACCCTGTCGTTGCCTCCTGCGCGTGCTGGCGCATGCTGCGTTATCGATCACGCCGATGGCAAATGGACGTTTCTAGAAAGGTACGTCATCATCATCCATCGACTCACCTACGTCTCCCGGAACCCCCCCGCTCCCTGGTGTGCGGCTGACTTTGGGCATGAAGTGGACCCGCGATGCCGTGACTTCGTGCTTGCTGCGCTTTTGCCCGTCTTGCCCCTCCCAGGTACGGTAACGCAAACGTCCCTCGACGATTACCGGTTGCCCCTTGCTCAGATATTCCCCACAGCTCTCAGCCTGTTTCCCAAAGACCGCTACATCGATGAAGCAAGGATCATCTTTCCACTCATCCCCCTGTTTCATCCGATTGTTCACCGCCAGCCCCAAGGTTGCCACCGGGGTCCCTGACGGGGTATAGCGCACCTCCGGATCCCGTGTCAATCTCCCCTGGAGTACAATGTGATTCAAGCTTTCCATCAGCGGCCCTCCTCATCCTCCTCGTCATCCTGCGGCAAGCGCTCTTCCTCCTCACCCGACACCTCATGGGCTACCAACACTGGCTCTTCCTTTGGTTCCGCATGCAGGCGGATGACCAGCGACTTGATAATCCCCTCGGTAAGGCGATAGTGGCGCTCTAACTCCGGTAGGATGGCGGAATTCCCCTGCAGTCGCAGGAGCACATAAAACCCGTACCGATGCTTGTCGACCTCGTAGGCCAGGCGTTTTTTCCCCCAACGCTCGGTCTTCAGGATCTCGCCACCGAACCGGGTGATCAGATTTTCAACCCGTTTGATGTGTTCCTCGACGTCCTCTTCATTCAGCTCCGGATGGATGATAAAAATCGTTTCATACAGCGGCATCTGTACCCTACCCCCTTGTGGCTCGCACCCCGCCTAACATGGCCTGCCTATGCGCCGCAACGTATCATAGATGCGAGACAAAATCAAGACTTGACACTAATGCTGGTGACGCGTGTCGCGGTCTACGACGCGCGCCAATTTTCGGCGCGCCAGCGTGAGGCGCTGGCCACCTCGCTGACCCTACAAGCCGATCTGTATGCCCAGCTGGTCAATGGTTCAGCGCCTCCCCCCCACACAGAGGTGGGACTTCTTGAGGATGCCCCCCTGTCCGCCCTTCCAGGGCGTGGACGAGGCTGATATCGGTGACGGTCCTTGGGGTCGAAAATTCGCACGACCCCTGGTGGCACGCGTTTAGCGCAGGAGGGGAGCCAGGACGAGTGAAACCACGGACATGAGCTTGATCAGGATATTCATCGAAGGTCCGGAGGTATCCTTGAAAGGATCGCCGACGGTATCGCCGACCACGGCTGCCATATGTGCCTCCGATCGCTTGCCACCGAGATGACCCCGTTCGATGTGCTTTTTCGCATTATCCCAGGCGCCACCGGCATTCGCCATCAGCAGAGCTAATAAGACGCCGGAGAGCGTCGCTCCGGCCAACATGCCGCCGAGCGCCTCCTTCCCCAGCAGGAGGCCGACGATCGGTGGGGCCAACACGGCGGTGAGGCCGGGTGCGATCATCTCCTTCAGTGCAGCGGTGGTGCTGATGGCCACGCACCGGGCGGAATCGGGTTTGGCCTTACCTTCCATCAAGCCGGGAATTTCTTTGAACTGCCGGCGAATCTCATTCACCATCTCATATGCGGCCTTCCCAACCGAGGTCATTGTCAGGGCCGCGATGAAGAACGGAATGATCCCTCCGATAAAGGTTCCGGCGACGACATAGGCCTCAGTCAGATCGATCACCCGCAAGCCGACGGCTTGCGTATACGCGGAGTAGAGCGCCAGTGCCGTCAGCGCCGCCGAGCCAATCGCGAAACCCTTGCCCATGGCGGCAGTGGTATTGCCGAGGGCATCAAGGCCATCGGTGATGCGCCGCGTCTCCTCCCCGAGGCCAGCCATCTCGGAGATCCCTCCGGCGTTATCTGCGATCGGCCCATAGGCATCGACGGACATGGTAATCCCCACGGTCGCCAGCATGCCGACGGCCGAAATACCGATGCCATACACCCCAGCGACTTTAGCTGCGATGAGAATGGCGGCAGCGATGGCGATGATGGGCAACACGGTGCTCTCAAGCCCAACCGCAAATCCGGTGATAATGTTGGTGGCCGGGCCAGTCTGCGACGATTCGGCAATTTTCAAGATTGGTCCGGCACTGGTGTAATACTCCGTGAAGAGGCCGATCAGAATCCCCACTGCCGTCCCAGAGAAGATGGCCAAGAACACATCAAAACCGCTCACCGGGGCTCCACTGGCCAGGGCACCCTGTAGGTCCATCCCGAGGCAGATGATCAACGCTGCGATCAGGAAGAGCCCGGCGGCGATGAAAGTGGAGTAGCGCAGTGCCGCCTGTGGCGTATAGCTTTGCAGTACCCGAATGGAGAAAATCCCTACCATCGACGCCACCAGACCTGCCATGGCAATGATGAGGGGCAGGGCCATCCATTTGAGCGGCGCTGCTGCCGCCAGCGCTGCCGTCGCCCCAATGGCGATGGTGGCGATGACCGCCCCCACATACGACTCAAAGATATCGGCGCCCATGCCGGCGACATCCCCGACGTTATCGCCGACATTATCAGCGATCACTCCGGGATTACGTGGATCATCTTCGGGGATCCCCGCCTCAATCTTGCCGACCAGATCGCTTCCGACATCTGCGCTCTTCGTAAAGATGCCCCCACCCACACGGGCAAAGAGGGCGATGGAACTGGCGCCCATGGCGAAACCGCTGATCACGGAAGGGTCAACCGTGGCATAGCGCATGAAGAAATAGCCAATGCCTATCAGCCCGAGGCTTGCCACCGACAGCCCCATCACGGCGCCACCGGAGAAGGCCAGCATGAGCGCCCTCGCCTCGCCGTGCTGACTGGCGGCCTGAGCCGTGCGCACATTCGCACGGGTTGCCGCCTCCATGCCGAAATAGCCCGCCAGCATGGAGCAAGCCGCTCCGGCCAGAAACGCCGTGGCTGTGGAACCGTTAATGAACCATCCCAGCAGCGCGAACACCACCAGCACAAAAACCGCCAGGATCTGGTATTCACGTTTCAGAAACACCATAGCCCCTTCGTGAATGGCCGTGGCAATCTCCTGCATCGCACCGCTCCCCGAGGGTTGGCGCAGGATATACACGTATAAGCCACCAGCCACCATGAGGCCGAGAGCGCCGAGGATTGGCGCCCACATCACAAGGGTCCAGAGATTGTCTGTCACGGCTGCACGCTCCCTCCCACTGCACCTTTAGGCTAATCTCAAGACGTTGGCGATTTTCTCCCCAGCGTCGCGCACTGCGTCATGAAGCAGTGGGAGCTCGTCAGGCGTGAAGGGACTGAGCACGTATGTCACAATCTCGTCCCTGCTGGCGGGCCGTCCGATACCGATGCGAATTCTGAGGAACTCTCCCGTTCCCAGATGTTCGATAATCGACTGCACACCATGGTGGCCAGCGTCGCCCCCTGTTATTTTGAGTTTGACGCGGCCGAGATGAAGATCGAGATCGTCGTGGGCGACGATCAGATCGGTGGGAGGTATCGAGAAATGCGCACACAGGTCTGCCACTGCCTCGCCGCTGGCATTCATATAGGTCAACGGCAAGGCGAGCACGACCGCTTGCGCTTCGATCGTGCCCTCCCCATACACTGCCGTCGGGAGATGGTTCCGCAAGACAATACGATTGGATGCCCTTAGGCTGTCGATGACCCGGAAACCTACATTATGGCGGGTGTCAGCATAGCGCGAGCCCGGATTGCCCAACCCCACGATCAGTTTCACATTGGTTCACCGCGATGCCTACCCTCTCAAGTTTTCTTCCGTCTCTGCTGCGGACACCGGGCCCTCAGCTGCAGATGGCGCTCCGGCGGCGACCTCTTCACCACGGACGCTGACGGAGGCCACCACCTCATCGGAGGCGGCCAAGACTTGAATCCCCTGCGGGACTGGTAAGTCGCGCACATGGAGCACTTCGCCGATTCCCAAGTGGGCAACGTCAATGGTCAACTCGTGCGGAATGAGGTTCGGCAGGCACTGAATCTCGATCTCATGCAGGAGTTGATTGATCATGCCGCCGATATCGCTCAGCTCTCGTGACATGCCCTGCAGCACAATGGGCACCGAGACAGTGATCTCCACATCCATCGAAATGCGATACAAATCGGCATGGAGTAGAGTTTCTTTCAAAGGGTCACGTTGCATGTCGCGTACGATGGCTTGTCGATCTCCTCCCAACTCGCCGTCGATTTCGAGCCGAAAGATAGTGTTTTCTCCCGAGGTGAGGATCTTCAACAGCTCCTGCGGCTGCAGCGTCAGGGGGATGTTTTCGCCACTGCCGTACAGCACGGCGGGTATCATGCCTTGGGCGCGAATTTTACGGGCAACGCCCTTCCCTGACCGGTTTCGTCGCAAGGCCCGTAGTAACGGTGCTTCCATAGGAGATCTCCTACCTAATCCTATTCGAACAGCGAACTCACCGACTCATCGTTATGGATCCGCCGGATCGCTTCCCCGAGCAGCCCTGATACCGATAGTGCAGTGATCTTCTCACAGCTTTGCGCCTCTTCGCGCAAGGGAAGCGTATCCGTGGCGATGACTTCACGTAAAGGTGAGTTGATGATACGGTCGATGGCCGGTCCAGAGAAGACGGGATGTGTGCAACAGGCCATCACGCTGCGCGCGCCGTTCTTGATGACGGCCTCGGCGGCGTTGACGATGGTCCCAGCGGTATCGATCATATCGTCAGGCAGCAACACATCACGGCCGGCAACATCGCCGATGATATGCAGCACCTGGGCGACGTTCTTACTCTCACGGCGCTTGTCGATGATCCCCAGGGGCGCATCCAGCCAACGGGCGAAGGCCCGTGCCCTGGCTAGGCCACCGGTGTCGGGGGAAACGACCATGAGCTCGAGGTCGTGGCGTTGTTTGATGTACTGCAGGAGCACCGGGCTGGCGAACAGATTGTCCACCGGGATATCGAAAAATCCCTGCAACTGTGCCGTATGCAGGTCCATGGCGAGCACGCGGTCCGCACCAGCAGCATCGATGAGATCCGCCACCAGCTTGGCTGAGATCGGGACCCGCGGGGCGTCCTTTTTATCCTGGCGCGCGTAACCGAAGTAGGGGATCACCGCGGTGATCCGTCGGGCGGAAGAGCGCTTCAGGGCATCGATCATGATGAGCAATTCCATCAGGTTCTCGTTCACCGGCGGGCAGGTCGACTGGATCACGAAGACATCGCGGCCGCGGACGTTCTCTTTAATCTGGACATAGATTTCGCCATCGCTAAAGTTCGAGACTTCGATGCAGCCCGGTTGTACTCCGACATACAAACACACCTTCGACGCGAGGGCCAAATTTGCACGCCCCGAGAAGATGGCCAATCCTTGTGGCATGCCACGCTCCTCCAGTCCCGTTACTCCAAAATCTCGACTTTAGGTCCACAGAGGTGCTCAATATCTCGGCTGACCAGTGCTAACACCTCAACAGCAACACATCGGATCCACACGGACTCTCGCCCTGGTTCAGTCAGCAAGTATTCCGTTAGCAGCCTAACGTGAACTGAAAGGGACGCTCCAAGGCACTTGATGGGGATTGAGCGGCCGATCCACCCCCCACCCCGCAAGAAGCGGGACACTGAGGGCTGCGTCACAGCCAGCGCAGTTTCGGTCGGTTCAGGTAGGCATAGCTGGGGAGGGAGGATTCGAACCTCCGAATGCGTGGTCCAAAGCCACGTGCCTTGCCACTTGGCGACTCCCCACCCACTGAACACTGGCCCCAGCATCAGCCCCACGCTACTAAAGCATGGCTAAGATAAACTGATTGGATTTGCATGTCAACACCGGAGTTCAGGATGGAAGCTCTCTGAGAGCGTGGTAAACGGGATGACGGCCCATGCTGAATGCCGGCGCAACGAGGCAACCGCTGATGGCAGATCGACGGTGGGTGGGAAGATGCCCCCGACCGTGGGTCCACTACCCGACATGAAGGTGACCAACGCCCCCATCGTGCGCAGGGCCTCTTGCACCTGGCGTATGACAGGGTAGGCCTTCACCACTCCCGGCTGGAGGTCATTCACCATGACGTCGGCCAGCAATGTTAGATCCTGCTTTCCAAGCGCGTGCAAAATGTTAGGCATCGTCAAGTCTGTCGTCGATGATTGCCCATTGAATTGCCCATAAGCCCAGCCCGCTGACACGCCAAACCCAGGGTTCAGCAGCACCCCCGTCAGCGGTGGCGGAGACGATACGGGTGAGAGGATTTCGCCACGGCCGCACGCGAGTGCTGTTGGACCATCCAGAAAGAATGGCACATCACTTCCCAACTGGGCAGCCAAGTGATGTAAGGCGGCCTGGGGGCGATGCAGCTGCCACACACGGTTGAGGACAAGGAGGGTGGTCGCTGCATCACTGCTGCCACCACCGAGCCCAGCGGCGATTGGAATGCGCTTGTCGAGGGTGATTTCCACCCCTTGCTGGACCTGAAATGTCTGCTGCAAGAGCTTGGCCGCCCGAACGACGAGGTTGCTGTCATCCGTGGGCAGCACCGAGGGTATGCAGGTGAGCCGGATGGTATCCGCATCGCTAGGGTAAAAGGTGAGCCAATCGCATAGGTTGAGCATCTGCAGGATCGTTTGAATGGCATGATACCCATCGGGTCGCTTGCCGAGAATGCGCAGCCCAAAATTCACTTTGGCCGGTGCGGCAAACTGGCCGGGGAAAGAGTGCACAGGGGATGGCCTCCAGGTCATGGCAACGGACGAATCAGCATCCCTGCCGGAGGTGACAAGTGGAACACGGCGGAAGAAAGAGCAGGGTTGAGATCCACCGTCAGAAACTGAATGCGTACCTCCGTCTCCGCATGTGGGAGCCAAATCGCCAGCACATGAGGAGCCGGGAAGGTTTCTGTGAGGAGTTTGATGTCGGCGTACGAGATGTCTAGAGTGGCAATACCACGCTGAGTATACCGGAGCACTCGTCTGGGGAGCAACTGGTCGGGGTCGACCCACGCATCCTGGATCAACCCTCCCTCGCCATCAAGGAAGCGTAGGAGAAGTATGCTTTCGTCGGCCTGCAGATGAATCGCGGAAACCTGTTGGGCAGGCACCGGGCGGATGTAGCCCATCAACAGCGGTGCGACCTCCTCCACGTCGAGCGGTAGGCCAACGACGCGTGCGAGCGTCCCTGCGCTCGTGGGGCCTTGGAAGAAAGCACCCTCCGCCGGATAGTAGATGGAGGCCTGTACAGCGTCGGCGACCAGGCTCATGACTGGCTGGCCGAAGAGACTGAGGGTGTCGAGGCGTAACAGGGCTGGACGGCGCCAAAGGAAGGTCTGCCGTGTGCTGTAGCGCCCTTGGGCGGAGGTGACGGTGACACGGGCGACTGCTCGCAGAGTTTCCGCGAGCTGCCAGCGCTGATCAAACACCGCCAGAATGCCCTCAGGAGAAATGTCTGCAGCTGGCCGGATGATCGGTTCACGCGAGGAGGGGCGGGGTGTGCAGGCGGCAACACCCACGACCAGGAGGAAAACCAGCGCACCAGCTCGCCAGCAGATCATTGCTGACTTTGTATACGATGTTCCAGTAGGCCCTGGACTTTCTTCAGCTTCCCGTCAACCGTCTCGTTTTCAGGCTGCAATTGCAGGGATCGTTCCCACGCCTCTTGGGCTTCGCGGAACATTTTGAGGTCGAAGTAAATGTCACCCAAATGTTCGACAATGACCGGGTCATCAGGGACCGAAGCCACCGCACGCTTCAACTCCTGCATTGCCTCGTCCAACATACCCTTTCTGAAATATGCCCATCCCAAGCTATCGATGTAATAACCATTCTCCGGCTCAATCATCAGCGCTCGCCTCACCAGTTCGATAGATTCGTCCAGATTGATGCCACGATCGGCGTACATATAGCCCAGGTAGTTGAGGGCATTCGCCCCTTGGGGATTTAGTTCGATGGCTTTGCGCATGGCTGTCACGGCGTTATCAAAGTCTCCCAAGCGCTCGTACGCGGCTCCCAAATTGAAATAATACCGATCGTTCGTCTGGTCCAGCGCCACTGCACGTTTCAGCGCCTCGATCGCTTCTGGATAGCGTTTGGCCCCGGATTGCAGCAAGCCGATCGAAAAATTGACACGCGGATTGTCAGGATCCTGCGCCTGCGCCTGCTCGAGCAGTGGCAGGGTATAGATCGATTGATCGAGCTTTTCATAGAGCTGAGCCAACCGTAAGAGCAGATCAACGTCGGTGGGGTTGGCTTCCCGAATGTGGTCGAGTAACTCGAGGGCACGACTTTGTTGCCCTAATTCAGTGTAGGTAAGGGCGAGATAGAAACGGGTCATGAGATCGTCTGGATGTGAGGCTAAGATGCCCTCAAACTCGGAGAGGGCTTTCTGCGGTTCGCGTTGTTCGAGCAGGATCAGGCCGATACGGGTGCGCAGCCACAGGTTAGTAGGGTCGACTTTGCGCATGACCTCATACTCATGGAGCGCGGCGGGGAGGTTTTCCCGCCTAATGAATAATTGGCCCAGACGTATACGCAATTCGTTACTGACGGGATTGGCTTTCAGGGCCTCCAGATAAAGCTGGATGGCGTCCTGGTCTTTGCCTTGCGCCTCATACACGCCGCCAAGTGCGATCCAGGCGCGATCGAAGTCTGGATTTAACGAGATAGCCTTCTGGAGCATCGCTTCGGCCGTAGCGTAATCTTTCAACTCAACCATGATTCGTGCCAGCTGGAAATAGCCCAGGAACGATTCAGGCTGGCGCACGAGTAGCGATTCCAGGAGGCTCCGGGCAGCCGTGTAGTTGCGTTCTTCCTCATAGAGGGTGCCAAGCGATAAATAGGCATCCTCGAGCATCGGGTCGAGTTGGAGGACCTCTTGAAATTGCGCGATCGCCGCCTGACGCTCACGAGTACTCGAATACAGATTGCCCAGTAGCGTACGCAGAGCGGTGGCCTGGGGATGCTTCTGAATGGCCTGCTCAGCGAGGTCGATGGCACCCCGCACATCGCCACTCCTCCCCATGACGGAGACTAGACTGGTGAGCAGGACCGGCGAGTCAGGATCGTATTCGCGCGCTAACCGATAGGCCGCCAACGCTTCTGGAAAGCGCTGGCTGAGCTCGTGATAATATCCTACCATATAGAAAAAATACGCAGCTGGAGAGGGTTTGTCCTTCGTCTCACCGGTCCGAGCCTCACTGCCGCGTTGAGGTATGAGGGGAACGGTGTCATCCGCGATTCCAGCCAAGACGATTTCACGCAGAAAACCGACGAGGAGCAAGACTAGCACCAGTCTGAACAGATGCAAGGATCCCTTAGCCGTTTGTCCTGCACGCCCATCCATGTGATATCCTTCCTAGCCGCCCCAAATCCGTTTACGGGGTGGGGCGGGCCTGCAACAGCCGCCGCCGAAAATCTTTCAGGACTTCTCTCAGTTCTGGATCGCGCACACTAGCCACCTCTCGCTCGAGCGCAAGTTCCTGTTGCGGGTCGAGTGGCGTTGCGGCAGACGGCGCAGTCGGCGACTCGCGCTGTGACCTGGGTTCTGGTAGTATGGTACGTGCCAATTGGAAGAACAGGCGCCGCACCAACGGCTCGTGTAGGGCTTCGTTGAGACGTCCGATCAATTCCCCTTCCTGAAACTTTAACTCTTGCATCCAGACATTATCTGCGACATCGATGAACAACGTGCCATTGCGAAATTGGGCCGGATAGGCGATTTTCGCCACACTGGGACCGACGATTTCTGGCCACAGCACGGAGAGCTGCTCGGTCTTCAGGCGCTTCTGGAGACCGAGATCGCGCAATGATCGTTCCAGCGCCCTTCTCAGGCTGGAAATCTCTTCAGCCACATCGCCTCCTCGCCGCGTAGGCGGGCGATACCGTGCATCACGCAGGACATGAGCGCTTCCGCGGTGGCCTTGGTGTCTTCGGCGGCATAATAGGACTCCAGATCGAGCGGAGGACCAAAGCGGACCTCCAGCTTCGAAAATAACCGCGGCAAAAGTCGTCCCTTGGCCAACAATCGGTCAGTCCCCAGGATCGCCGTCGGGATGACGGTGGGTCGTGCCAGATAGATCAGCTTTCCGACCACGCGGTTGCCCCTGCCCAGCCAGCCGTCGACACTGCGGGTCCCCTCAGGGAACAGCATGACCTTTTCGCGCCTCATCAGCTCGACGAGACGTCGCATGGCTCGTACATCGCGCCCGCCACGCCGCACCGGAAAAGCACCCCAGCTGGTAATGATGTGGTTGATGACGGGAATGTCGAAGAGTTCGGCCTTGGCCGGAGCCCATACGACCTCTAAACGCACTTTTGCGATGTTCACCCAGGGGATGAGGAGCGTGTCAACAAGGGATAGATGATTGGCAGCCAGTAACACCCCCCCACCAGGAGGTACATGTTCTGCACCCGTCACCTTGAGCCGATTGAGTCCAGCCAAAAACACACCAAGAGCCAGCCAGGAAAATCCAAACCAGACCCGTTTTCCTAGGGACATTGACTGCTGAGAGCCAGGCCATACCTCAGGTTGTGCTCCATCGGAGAAGTCACCGCGTGCATTGCCTTGATCCCCGGCCGGCATCATGACAGCAACATCACCTCGTATTGCTCCTCATGCAGGTCATAATCGCCCTTCACGATGATCTGCTTCTGGAATTCTTGCTCGAGCGATTCCAGAAACCCGCCCTCTTCCTCTAGAAGGAGGTCGGCGACTATCGGGTGCAGTCTGACCAAAATCTTGCGTCGTTTCTGAGAGGTCGCTGCGGCGCGGCGGATCTCTCGGAGAATCTCGTAACAAATCGTCGCCGCCGATTTAATGGTGCCGCTGCCATCGCAGTACGGACACGGTCGACAGATCACCCGCCCGAGGCTCTCACGCACCCGCTTGCGCGTCATCTCGACCAGACCCAGCTCGGAGATCTTTGAGATTCTGGTGCGTGAACGATCGCTCCGCAGAGCATTCAAGAGAGCATTGTACACCTTCTCGCGACTTTCCTCACGCTCCATATCGATAAAATCGATGATGATGATCCCGCCGATATTGCGCAGCCGGAGTTGATAGACGATCTCTTTGATGGCTTCGAGGTTCGTCTGGAGGATCGTCTCCTCCGGATTGCGTTTGCCGACGAAGCGGCCGGTATTGACATCTACCGCCACCAGGGCCTCGGTTTGGTCGATGACGATATACCCCCCCGATTTCAGCCAGATCTTGCGACCCAGGGCGCGCTCAATTTCAAGCTCCAAGCCATAGGCCTCAAATAGAGGTTCCTTGCCTTGATACAACTGAATCTTCGGCTGCAGGTGAGGGAGGTAGGAGCGCACGAAGTCAAGGCACGTTTCGTAGTCTTGGACGCTTTCGATGATAAGGGCATCCACCTCGCTGGTGAACAGATCCCGAACGGTGCGCAAGATAATATTGAGGTCAGGATGCACCAGTGTAGGGGCGGGAGCGGCAGCAGCCTTGCGCTGGATATCCTCCCACAACTTGGTCAGAAAGGTCATGTCCGAATGCAGTTCCTGGCGGTCCACCCCTTCGCTCACGGTGCGCACGATAAAGCCCACACCAGGCTGCTTTCCCTCGCGAACGATGTCCTTGAGGCGCTGGCGCTCCTCCTCATTGACAATGCGACGTGAGACGCCGATGTGGTCCACCATCGGCATGAAGACCAGATAACGCCCTGGTAACGTGATATATGAAGTGAGACGGGCCCCCTTGGTCCCGATGGGCTCTTTCGACACCTGTACTAGGATCTCTTGCCCTTCTTGCAAGAGGTCTTCGATGGGGGAATCCAGCAAGCGTCGTCCTGGACGACGTTTATCAACCAAAAGCTTGTCGTCTTCCTCAGCTGGTTCGTCCTCAACGAATTTTTCCAACGATTCCCCGCTGTCGAGTGATTCGACATCCGCGACGTACAGAAATCCTGCGCGTCGTAACCCCATATCCACAAATGCCGCTTGCATGCCGGGAAGAATCTTGGTCACGATCCCTTTGTAAATGTTGCCAACGATGCCTTTGTCGCGTTCCCGCTCCATATAGAGCTCAGAAACCGAGCCATTCTCTAGAAGTGCCACTCTGGTTTCGTGGGAAGTCGTGTCGATCAGGATCTCGCTCCCCATAGGGGTTCCCCTGCAACGCTACGTTGAACATTCAACGATCACCCGGTGACGTCGAAACCCAGGTGATCTACCGTGATACCAACTGCGGGACAAACGGCCAGAAGTCCCCAGTTCGCCGGCCGATGTCTCTCCACCAAAGGGTGGATTGAGATACGTGGCCATTGATTCAGCTATAGAGAAAGCGGCGCATGCGGATGTTGAGCAGGAGGCCGATAGCGACCATCGTCGCCAGCATGGACGAACCACCATAGCTAAACAGGGGTAAGGGCAATCCCACTACCGGGGTCAGTCCAACTGTCATGCCGATATTGAACAGGATATAGACGCTCAGCATGGCGACCACGCCTGTGGCAATCAAGGAGCCGAGACGGTCCTTCGACGCGTACGCGATGTTGATGCCGCGCAGCACCAAGATTAAATACAACACAATCAAGGCCGTGGTGCCAACGAAGCCCCATTCCTCGGCGAACACTGCGAAAATAAAGTCCGTGTGCTTCTCTGGGAGGAAGTTCAAACCGCTTTGCGTCCCCGCCAGCCACCCCTTGCCCCAGAATCCCCCAGAACCGATGGCGATCTTCGACTGCCAGCTATGATACCCCGCCCCCAGAGGATCGAAATCGGGGTTCAGCAGTGTAATGACACGGACCTTCTGGTAGTCTTTCAGAAAGGTCCAGCCAATTGGCATGGCGATTAACCCCCCACCCGTAATCAACATCAGAATCTTCAGCGGAAAGCCTGAGGCGAAGATGAGAGCGCTCGCCACAAAGAACAGCACGAGGGCGGTCCCAAGATCGGGCTGCTTGGCGATAAGCGCAAAGGGTACCACAACCATCACCAACGGGATGAGCAAATCACGGAACCGCAGACCACCTTCCCGACGGGTTTCGGTGAAGTACCGAGCAAAACTGAGCACAAGGAAGACTTTTACCAGCTCTGATGGTTGAAAGGTGAGGGGACCAAACACAAGCCAGCGGCGTGCTCCAGAGGCTACACGCCCGACGAGAAATACCGCGACCAGTAAGAGAATCCCCAGTGCCAGCAGGGGATAGGCGGCTCGGCTCAGCAGTTGGTAGTCCACTAAGGTCACGAACACCATCAGCACGAGGCCGGCACCAAACCAATAGATCTGCTTCAAGTAGAAATCATCGAGATGCGTCTCTAAACGCCCATGCGTGGCGCTATAGACTGTGACAAGCCCCCAGGCAACGATACCACCGACCATCAGGAGGAGCATCCAATCGATATTCATGAGCATGCGACGATCGATCATTGTAGGAGATATATTTCCTTATTATTGGGTTGATGTTGGTTGCGGGACAAAACTCGTGGCCGCCACGGGTTGCCGGGCGATGGGGCGTTGCACCACCGCAGGTGACTGCGGTGGTGGCGTCGGCGACAGCTTCAAGTAGTATTCAACAATCTTGCGAGCGATCGGGGCATATGTTGATCCGCCGCGCCCGCCATGTTCGCCGAGGATGACGATAGCGAGCTGTGGGTTCTCAACGGGAGCAAAGGCAACAAACCAGCCATGATCACGGAAACGCTCCGGCAGCTTATCACCTTTGGGTGAGTTGGAGATCACCTGCACAGTGCCCGTTTTTGCGCCAATGCTGACCTGTTCATGGCGTGCTCGCCAGCCCGTTCCCCGCGCCTCATTGACCACGCCGAATAGGGCCTGCTGCACGATGCGCAGCGTCTCAGGGCGAGCCGGGATTTCTCCCATCCGTTGCGGCTCAAACTCCTGAACTACCTTCCCATCTGGGGTTTCGAGGCGTTTCACCATGCGCGGTCGATAGCGTACCCCACCGTTGGCCACGGCGCTGATGACATTAAGTAACTGCATGGGGGTCACCAGGTTGTATCCCTGGCCAATGGCGGCCGAGATGGTCTCCCCCGGATACCATGGTTCACCACGTGCCTGTCGTTTCCAGGCCGTCGAAGGCACCAATCCGGACTTCTCATGAACTGGATCGTACCCGGATGGCATGCCTAGCCCAAAGCCCTTGGCATAACGGGCAATGGTATCGATCCCGAGACGATGGCCCAACGTATAGAAAAATACATCGCACGATTGGACTAACGCTGAGTGCACATTGACAGGGCCGTGCCCACCTTTTCTCCAGTCCTTGAATACGCGATTGCCAAAGGGGAAGAAACCATTACAGTGGACCGTGGTTTTGGGGGTGATGAGTCCCTCTTCCAAGCCAGCGACCGCCATGACGATCTTATATGTTGACCCAGGCGGATACTGAGCCTGGATCGCACGGTTTTGCAAAGGCTTTCTGGGGTCTTTGAGGAGGCGCATCCAGTTCGAGACAGAGATGCCGGTCACAAAGAGATTGGGATCATACGACGGCTTACTCACCATGGCCAGGATCTCGCCATTCCGGGGGTCCATCACCACGACAGAGCCTGCTTGGCCGGTCATCTCCTCTTCGACCAATTGCTGGAGGCCGAGGTCGAGCGTCAGGACGAGATTCATCCCTGGTCCAGGCTCGCGTTCCTCCACCAGCTGCAATTCGCGCCCGAGGGCATCGACTTCGACCTCTCTGGCCCCTTTGATGCCGCGTAGGGCCCGCTCATAGAGCTTTTCGACTCCCGATTGCCCGATATAATCGCCCATCCGGTACCCATGCTCCCGGGCGTCCTTTAGCTGCTCATCGTTGATTTCACCGATGTAGCCCAGGATATGAGCACTCAATTCCCCATATGCGTAATGTCGAACATGTTCGACATCCAAGAAAACACCTGGTAGGTCCCATCGATGCTCCGCCAGATAGGCTACCTGCTCCCGTGTCAAATCCTTGAGCAGTTGAATCGTACGGTAGGCGTATGCCTGTTTCAGCTTGGGCTCCACTTCGTCCCAACGAATGGGCAGTTGGTCCTTGAGACGTGGGATCAGAAGGTCTAGCTTCGGTGTCTCCTCAGGGAGCACGGAGAGCGTGAAGGAAGTCCGATTATCGACCAGCACTTTGCCGGAGCGATCCAGGATCTGGCCACGGACATCACGCTGAGGAATAGTACGAATGCGGTTGCTCTCTGATAATGTGGTAAAGTGCTCGCCCTCGATCACCTGCAGGTACCAAACGCGGAGCAGCAAAACGATGAAACCGAGCACGAGCCCGGCCATGAGGACGAGGAGGCGACGTCGAGTCTCTTCATTCAGCTTGGAATGTGATCGCTGATGCATGGCGTCTCCGGCTCAAACGCTTGGGGCGCTTCAGCCTGTGATGAATGGCGGTGAACAGTATGAGCAGAAACGGCCCGAAAAGAATGTTTGACAGGAGCTGCCGCCAAAGCAAGGGGAAAAAGGCATCCCAAGAGGATGTGGGCGTTGAAAACAGCATGGAGGTGCAAAAAAAGATCGCGCCATCGAAGACCGTCAACCCGGCTAGCAGGGGTAGTTGCAACAGAGGGGCATCGCTAACGGCATGGTGCCACAAACGAGTCCACACTAACCCGGTCAGCCCCTTTGAGAGGGCTCCAACGCCGAGGAGCCCTCCCGTGAGGGTCTCCTGCAACAGCCCTGCAGCAAACCCTAAACTTGCAGCTCCCCAAGGCGTATACACAAGTCCGCCCGCTACGGCGACCAGCAGTGCCATATCGGGCTCCAATCCCCCTGGCAACAGGCTAAAAGGGGTATAGATCTGATTTAGCAACACGATTAATAGAAGAATCGCCGGGAACATAAGGGCTCGCTGCTATCAGGGTTTGACGAGCACCAGGACCTCCTCCAGGTGAGAAAAATCAACGTTCGGTTGAATCTCCACTTGGTGTGTCTGCCGCCCATTGCGGGGGATATCCTTTACCGCCCCGATGATCAATCCCTTGGGAAACACCCCGCCCATTCCCGAGGAGATGAGCCGATCTCCAGGTTGTATATCCGCCCCTACAGGGAGGAACTTCAATGCGGCCAGATCCCGTCCACGCCCTGTGACCACCCCGCTCGCTCGTGTACGTTGCACGAGGGCATCGACTCCACTGCGAAAATCAGTCAGCAACATGACCTGGGAAAGCGCCGGTGCCGCGTGGATGACCTGGCCTACTAGGCCCTCGTACGTCACCACCGGAAATCCCTTCGCCACTTTATCGCGCGTGCCCCGGTTGATATAGATGATCTCGGTCCAGCTATGGGAGTTCCGGCCAACCACTTCGGCGGCAACGACGTCGAGTGGTGTCTGTTCACGGAAATTCAATAGCCGCTGTAAACGCTGATATTGCAGATATGCCTCCAGATAACGATGGTTTTCCTGCCGTAGCCACTTGATCTCTTCTCGCAGCCGGTGGTTGTCCCGCTGGACGCTCACCAAGTAGACGTAATTGCCCCACACCTCCCTAAGGCTCCGGGTCGTCCATGTCGCCGCCTGCTGGAGCGGGCGAGTGATCGACAACACCGCATTTTCGAAGAAGGCCACAGGCACACGGTTCTTGACCTTCCAGGTTAGGAGGGTGAGGGACACCACCGCCAGGAGGGCAAAACAGACGATGCCTGACCAGGGGGCTACTGAGCGCCGCGATAGTTTACGAGGAGTTAGCAAGGGAGAAGTCGATTCGATCCGAGCACGCGAACGGCTGTTCACTGTATTCCCTCAGATCTCAGATGTGAGGAAGACGGGCAGATTCTAGAAGGACCGCTTCCCCGCTAAGCACACCCATTCTAGCTAAATTACGTCAGAGCATGCAACAGAATTTTGGTGGCCCACCGGGGTATGTTGCCTCTGGCTCTTGTGTTTCCGCGGGGCTAAACGTAGAATGAACACCAGCCAAGACGAAGTGTGTCGGAGGCTAGTACGCATTATCAAGTGTAAGGGAGGAGTGCGACGACGATGCTTGATACCATTCGTCGGGCCCAACCGGCGATCATCAAAGGGGTGCTCGGGGCTGTGGTCCTCGCGTTTGTGGCCACTATATTCCTCGATTGGGGATGGCAGCGCTCCGGTCGTCCTGACGCACATGTGGCGACCGTCGGCGGTGAAGGCGTGTCGTTGCATGAGTTTCAGATGACCTATACCAACCTAACGGATTTTTATCGCCGACTCTATCAGGACCGCTTCACCGAGGATTTCGCCCGTACCCTCAACCTCAAACAGCAGGCCTTGGATACCTTGGTGCAGCGCAAACTTCTCCTGCGCGAGGCCAAGCGGCAAGGCCTTATGGTGAGCGATGCCGAGCTCATCGAGAAGGTGCAAACCTATCCCGTGTTCCAGGTGAATGGCCACTTTGACCATTCCCGATACCTACAAGTACTCCGCCTGTCACGCCTTACGCCAGGAGATTTCGAACAGAATCAACGTGAGGATTTATTGCTGGAGAAACTCGAGAACCTCATCAAAGACGGAGTCCAGGTGACAGAAGCCGAGGTGAAGCAAACCTTCATCCACGACACAGAGCAGGTGAACGTCGAATATATGCGTGTCGATCCGGCGCGGTTTGTCCCGCAGGTGGAGATGAGTGATGCGGATTTGTCGACCTACTACCAGGAGCATCTGGAACGCTTTCGGAAACCTGAGCAAAGGCGCTTGGGATACGTTGTCGTCGATCCAGAATGGTTCGCTGCTCTGGTAGAGGTGACAGACGGGCAGATTGCACAGTATTACGAACAGCATAAAGAAGAGTTTCGCCAGGAGGAACAAGTACGGGCGCGCCACATCCTGTTTAAAATCGCTCAGCAAGCGGGGGCTGAGGAAGAAGCAAGGGTACGAGGCGAGGCTGAGACTACGCTGCAGAGAATTCAGGCGGGGGAGGATTTCGCCGCGTTGGCGAGCCAGCTATCGGAAGATCCGGTCTCGGCCCAGCAGGGGGGGGATCTTGGTTTTTTCAAGCGCGGAGAGATGGTGAAACCCTTCGAAGAGATGGCTTTTGGACTCAAGCCCGGGGTAGTAAGTGACCCTGTACGCACTGATTTTGGATACCATTTGATTAAAGTTGAGGAAATGCAAGAAGCGGGATACGAGCCGGTCGAAGCGGTGCGGGCTGAATTGCGTACGCGACTAGCTCGGGAGGAAGCACGGCGATTGGCGGAAGCCAAAGCGCAGGCCGTCTATGATGCCGTGGTCGCCGCCGGAAGCGAATGGAAGACGGCGGTGCAGGCTCTCGAACTGGTGCCGGGGGAAACGCCTTTCATTGCGCAAGGGGAGGTGGTGGAGGGGATTGACAATTCCGCTGCCTTCATGCGGGCTGCTTTTGCACTACAAGACGGGGAGGTCAGCCGACCGACGTTGATCGGCAACCAGTACTTCGTCGAGAAACTCCTCGAGCGCAAGGCATCGCATATTCCACCATTTGAAGAGGTCAAAGACGCGGTCCGCGACGCCTTGGTGCGAGAACGATCCCACGCATTGGCACGGCAGAAGGCCGACGAATGGCTCGCTGAAGTGCAGGCGGGACAATCAATCGAGCAACTGGCCCAGGCATTTAACACGCAAACAGAGCAGACCGGCTTATTTTCCCGAAATGGAGCCATCCCGAAATTGGGCCGTCCGCAGGAGTTCATCCGAGAGGTTTTCCGCATGCGCGTGGGTGAGGGACGCGTGGTCGATCTTTTGGAGCAACCGGCTGTCGTAGTTCTTACGGAACACAAGGAATTCAATGCTGAAGGTTATGAGAAGGATAAAGCCCAGATGAAGCAGCAGGTGCTACGCCAGAAACGAGAACAGACCTTCTCCCAATGGTCTAATGACCTCCGTCGGCAGGCGGAAGAGCGTCGCGAGATCGCTGTCAATCCGAGTCTCCTGGCGGTATTCTAACGCCACCCGCGGCCGGTGAGCTGTGACGTTCTGTCTCCATGGCCAGTGGGGCGGGCCGGTTGCAGCGCGGCCTGAGGGTCTTATGACATTAGGGGTAAGGCCAGGAAGATGGGAGACTCTGGCGGGCGGTTCTGAGCGGGAGCCTGGGCTTAGGACAGTTCCTGCAGCAGCTTGACGGCATGCTGCGCCAGTGTGCGCTCCTGTCCCACAAAAAAATGATCGGCATCCGAGAAAACGACCAGTCGATTGGGTGCTGGAAGACCATTGATCATACCTGTGAGCACTTGAGGTGGTGCCACAGGATCACGCGCGCCGCAGAAAAAGATCTTTGGTCCGTGGGCAGATTCCAGAGATGGCCACTCGCCGCGCAGAAGGGGTGGCGCGACGACGACGAAACCGCGCACACGTGAATCGGTCGAGGCCACTGCGAGCGTTACCCGAGCCCCGAAGGAATAGCCCGCCAGAAACAGGCGATTAGCATCTATCCCAGGCTGCGCGCTTAGCCATGCCAGGGCCGCCTTCGCATCTTCCTGCTCCCCAATGCCCTCGGCATAATGCCCCGTACTTCTCCCTACCCCACGAAAGTTAAACCGCAGGACGGCAAATCCAACTGCAGCAAAAGCCTCCGCGAGAGCCACGACGACATTATTCGACATGTCGCCGCCGCGCAAGGGATGCGGATGACAGATGACGATCCCTGGCATTTGACCATTCACATTAGGGCGCGCAAGGAGTCCCTCGCAAGTCACGCCGTCAGCCGCAAAGGTTATACGCTGGCTCTCTGTGGGCACGGTTTTCTTCCCAGTGATGGCAGTCATCAGCTTTACACGCGACTATCCGAGATGGAAGCTATCCCGACAAAGGTGTCATCGCCTGTTCCGAGAGCTTACAGCAGGTATCCGTACTTGAAGTTGGTCTTCTCTAGTCGACGCTTCAGGAGCGTCACCTTCTCATTCTCTTCCTGGAATGGATCATTACAACGCACCCAGAGGTTCAACAGATACCCCAAGCGGATATAATTCCAATCCAGATCGTAGGGGATGCGCTTTTGACGCGCTAGCTTGATCAGTTCCCCCCGAAGCTTAGCGCGAGTGTTCTGCGGGGGATGGGTGGTGGCTAGTTGAATGGCAGGGTCTGTAGCCACACGGTCGACCTGTCCATTCTTTTCCATCAGATAATACACCCCTTTGTTGGTGCGAATGTCATGATATTGCAGGTCAAGCATGAGGACTTTATCCTCACTGGACTCCGGATCGTGCTTGTCGAGATAACGCTCCACCAAGTGCTTCTTGATAACCCAGTCGATTTCGCGCCGCAGTTCCATGGGATTGTCATCGAGACAATGCAGGACATGTTCCCACTTCTGAAGAATGTCCGTGACTTCGGGGTCGGCTCCTTTGCGCGCGTAATAGGTGAGCGCCTGTTCGAGATATGCCTGTTGGACCTCCAAGGCGCTTGCCTTACGACCATCATCGAGCTGCAATTTGCGCTTGCAGGTCAGATCGCGCGAGATCTCCTTTAACGCACGAACGGGATTTCGGAGCGAAAAGTCTTTGGTCAGAAAATTGTCCTCGATCATTTCGAGCACAAGGGCTGTCGTGCCGACTTTCAGGAAGGTCGTATATTCCGACATATTTGAGTCGCCGACAATAATGTGTAGGCGGCGGTACTTCTCTTTGTCGGCATGCGGCTCGTCTCGGGTGTTGATGATACTACGCTCGTTGGTCGTGGTGCCAGAGATTTCCTGACGAATATGCTGGGCACGTTGCGACACGCAATATTCGAGACCTCGACGGGTCTTGAAGAATTTCCCAGATCCGGCAAAAATCTGGCGCGTCACCAAGAAGGGGATCAGCTGCTCGGCCAGATCGTAGAAGTCAGCGGAGCGTTCCACCAGGTAATTTTCATGGCACCCATAAGAATTGCCTACGAAATCGGTGTTGTTCTTGAAAATTGCCAGGTTACCGCTCATACCCTCCTCACGCAGTCGCTGCTCGGCATAATACAGGAGGTCCTCGAGAATGCGCTCGCCAGCCTTGTCATAGATGACCAGGTCCAATGGACTCGCGCACTCTGGGGTGGCATATTCTGGATGGCAGCCCGTGTCCAGGTAAAAGCGCGCCCCGTTTTCCAGAAAGACGTTCAGGAACCCCTCCGTGGTAATCAGCTTCTCGAAGAGGTAACGTACCGCTTTTTCCGCCGGTAGCGTTCGTTTACCATCCGAGGTGAAGATAATCCCATATTCACTCTCAAGACCGTAGATGCGCTTCTTCATGATCCTAGGCTCGCTTTCGCCAGAAGCTCCCGGAGGTCGAGAGCGGAAAATCGCCGAAACTTACGGCCAGGGCGGGCGCGATCCAGTATCGCCACCTCGAGGGTGTTTTCGCGAATCGGGCCACCTTGTCCCGCCTCCAACGCCTCTTTCCCAAGTTTGATGGCCTCTGCTAGCCCGAGGTCGTCACGGAATCGGTCGCGGAGGAATTGCGAGATCTTATCAGCTTGCCCACCGATGACCACGGAGCCATGGTGGTCGCTGATACTCCCGTCAAAGAGGATGCGGTACATCTGATTCTCTTCCGGTGTCTCACCCACTTCCACCACCAGGATCTCCACCTCCAATGGCTTAATCTCGCGGGTAAAGATGTTGCCGATCACTTCGGAATATGCATTCGCCAACGATTTCGAAAAGACATCTTCGCGGCTGTAGGCATAGCCCTTGAGGTCGGCATAGCGGATCCCGGCTTTGCGTAGGTTTTCGAACTCACTGTATTTGCCGACACCAGCGAAGCCGATGCGATCGTAGATTTCCGAGATCTTGTTGAGCGAGGCGCTGGGATTTTCCGCCACGAGGGTGATCCCCACGGCGGACTCCATGGCGACAATCGACTTCCCCTTGGCGATACCCTTCCGAGCGTACTCTGCCTTATCCTGAACCATTTGGTCAGGCGCGACGTAAAACGGAATAGCCATCGTCTCACCTTCTTCGCTCGCTCAGCAGTGCTTCGCAAAGCTGGCGAATCTCCTCCTCAGGCAGATCGTTAGTACCCGTCTGGGCAACGATCTTGACACTGGGATAGATTCCCCGCACCGGATCCGGTCCCCCTGTCGCCACGTCTTCTTCAGACGCATCAAGTAACGCCTCAAGTGCTAAGCGCACGGCCTGCTCACGCGTCATACCCGGGCGAAAGAATTTCTTCAGGGTATTGCGTGCATCTTTGCCGCCTGAGCCGGTCGAATAATAGTCGCCCTCTTCGTATCTGCCACCGGTGATATCGTATTTAAAAATCCGCCCCTCGCTCTTGCGGTGATCGTAACCCGCGAAGATGGGGATGACGACCAATCCCTGGAAGGCTGCCGGCAGATTCTGCCGCACCATCTGCGCGAGCTTATTCGCCTTGCCTTCAAGGGCGAGCACTTCCCCTTCCAATTTCTCATAATGCTCGAGCTCGACCTGGAATAGCTTGACCATTTCGATGCATGGGCCGGCGGCTCCGGCGATGGCAATCGCAGAGTATTCGTCGGCCTTGTAGACTTTCTCGATGTGACGCGAGGCAACTTGATAGCCCTCTGTCGCCTGCCGGTCAGCGGCAATAATGACGCCATCAAGGCATTTCAACGCCAAGATTGTGGTGCCGTGAGGGGGCTGGACAAAAGACGACGCAACACCCCCCTCGGGCACATGAAACTGGGGCAGAAGATAGCCGTGCTCAACGTGGACGAAATCATAAAAACTTGATCCATGCCCTGTGAGGGTGATTTCCACCTCACTCTCCTCCCCGTTGGACATAGTTTTTCACGAATTCCTCCGCGTTTTCCTCGAGCACCTCGTCGATCTCATCAATGATGCGATCGAGGTCTTCCTTCAACGTTTCGCCACGTTCTTTGATATTGCTGGCGGGTCTGGCCTCCGCCGTGTCCTGGGGAGCATCCGAGCGCCGCGCTTGTTTCTGATCCCCAGTCGCCATTCCGACTACCATAGTCAAAGATCGGTGTTCCTCAGAGGCGATAGCTTCAAACATCTCCCCCGACCGTGTCCGTGAGTTCCGTATATTGATCATCATTACTTCCTCCTTCTGCTCCGCTAGGTTCCAGAAAGCGTCGCCAGTAACTCGGCCGCACTCGTCGCCCCCTCGATTGCGTTGGCAACCTGGGCTTTGGTCCCTTGCAAGGGGTCGTCAAGAGCGATGCGCCTGATGTTCCCTTCGTCAAGATTAAAAGCCAACGAGTCCCAATTGACGCTGAACACTTGCTGTCGAAACTTTTTCAGGCACATCCCTCGGAGATAGGCACGCGTATCGCCTGGCGGCTCGTCGACGGCGAGGTCGATCTCTGCGTCAGTGACAATACGCTCCACCTTGCCGCTACGCTCAAGCACATAGTAGAGCCCTTTGTCGCGGCGGATATCGTGATACTGCAAATCGAGCATGGTTACCTGGGCGCTGTCCCAGTCATATCCATGACGGTTCATGTAGGAGGTGAGGAGCCGCCACTTGATGACCCAGTCTAACTCCCGAGCCAGCGACAGCGGGTCCTGTTCCAGATGATAGAGCACGTATGCCCATTTCTGCAGGACATCGAGCCCCCAGGGCTCAACGGAAAACGTCGCACAGTAGCGCTCCGCAGCGGCCCAATACTCCCATTGTAACGCGATCGGACTGATGGTGCTGCCATCGTCTAACTGCACTGGCTTCCGGCAGGTCAAATCACGCGAGACCCCCTTGAGGGTGGCAACTGGATCCCGCAGCGTGAACGTTCTGGGAAGAAATTCGTCTTCGATCATGGCGAGCACAAGCGCAGTGGCACCTAGTTTCAGGTACAGCGCATATTCCGACATATTGGCATCGCCGATGATCACATGCAGCCGTCGGTATTTCTCGCGACTCGCATGCGGTTCATCGCGAGTATTGATGAGAGGACGCTTGACCATGGTATCCAAGCCCACTTCCGTCTCGAAGAAATCGGCACGCTGCGAAATTTGATAGACCGTTGGCGCCGTGCCATTCTCAGCCCCAACCTTGCCCGCCCCGCAAAAGATCTGGCGACTGACGATGAAGGGGGTGAACTGCTCGACAATCAAACGAAAAGGAGTATTGCGATCGAGCAGGTAATTCTCGTGATACCCGTAGCTGTTGCCCTTGTGATCGCTGTTGTTCTTGTAGAGAAGGATCTGCTGCCCACCTGTTAGGACCTGTTCCGCAGCGATACGGCTATACTCAAGAATACGATCCCCCGCCTTTTCATAGCAGACGAGGTCACGGATGGCCGTGCATTCGGGTGTTGAATACTCAGGATGAGCGTGATCCAGATAGTACCGCGCACCGTTCAGCAGGACTTTGTTAATGCTGAGTGGGTCGAGTTGGTCTGGGACATCGTAGATGTCATCAAAGGACATCGCCTGCGGATCGAAACGTAGCGATTCTTGAGTATAGTCCCAAAGAGAAGGGGAAGGAGTCTCGCACTGATAGCTGTTGATCAACAATAGGGTACGCGAGATCGGGTCGAAATCAGGGTCATTGCGCCCGATGATGCCGTATTCGGTCTCCGTCCCCAGAATTTTCGGAATAGCCATAAATCCACCCTCAACCGATACAAGGGTCCGGAAACCAGTGGTTAACACATCCTCCTCGGGAGGAATGTCAGAGTAGTAACCGGCCGTACGCGAGGCCGTCGCTCGGCACCGTCGCCCTATAGATATTGCCCTCCGGAGATGTCCTCAATCGAACGTAACTTCGGCGAACTCCCACCCATCAATGTGCGCACGTTGATGATCTTCTCGCCTTTACGACCCGAGATCCGAGCCCAATCATCCGGGTTAGTCGTGTTGGGGAGGTCCTCGTTTTCCTTATACTCACCCTCCACCGCTTCCTGGAGATCGACAAACGAGAGGCCCTTCTCTCCGCCGCCGATAAAGCGCTTAATAGCGACCTTCTTCGCCCGAGCGATGATGTTTTCGATCATTGCACCACTGGCGAAGTCTTTGAAATAAAAGATTTCTTTATCGCCCTTGGCGTAGGTCACCTCCAGAAACTTGTTGCGTTCCGTCGGCGCATACATCTCCTCCACCAAGCGATCGATCAATACCTGCACGGCCTTCTGCCGATCCCCGCCGACAGGATCAAGTTCCGCCGGATGGATCGGGAGGTTGGAAATGAGATATTTGGAGAAGATGTCGCGTGCCGCCTCTTTATCTGGACGGTCGATCTTGATCTTCAGGTCGAGGCGACCCGGCCGCAGGACAGCTGGGTCGATCAAATCCTGGCGGTTGCTGGCACCAATCACGATGACATTGCGCAAGGCTTCGAGCCCATCGATCTCGGACAGGAACTGTGCCACAACGGTGATCTCTACGTCGGACGAAATACCCGAGCCACGCATGCGGAAGATCGAATCCATCTCGTCGAAGAAGACAATCACCGGTTGGTCTTCTTTAGCCTTCTCCTTGGCTTTCTTGAAGACCTCACGGATCTTGTGCTCGGTTTCGCCTACATATTTGTTGAGGAGCTCTGGACCCTTGACATTGAGAAAGTAAGCCGCGGTTTTCCTGCCGGTGTGTTTTTCGATTTGTCCAGCCAAACTGTTGGCCACAGCCTTAGCAATCAACGTCTTCCCACATCCGGGAGGACCATACAGCAAGATCCCTTTTGGGGGGCTCAGCCGATGTTCTCTGAATTCATCTGGATAGAGGTAGGGCAACTCGATAGCGTCGCGCAGGGACTCGATCTGATCCCCCAATCCGCCGATATCATCGTAGGTGACGTTGGGAACCTCTTCGAGGACGACCTCCTCCACATCGGACTTGGGTATACGTTCGACGGCATAACCTGAGCGTGGATCGAGCAGCACGTTGTCGCCGATCTTCATGCCGTCGCGCTTGAGAGGATCCGAGAGCTGGATAACCATTTCTTCGTCGGCACGGCCAATGACGATAGCGCGATTGTCGTCGATGAAATCCTTAATGTGAACGACTTCGCCTTTCACTTCGTAACCGGACACCTCGATCACATTATAGGCTTCGTTCAGAATGACCAATTGTCCCTCATGCAGCTCTTTGATATCAATCTTCGGATGCACATTGACTTTCAGTGTTCGACCGTCCACACTGATATCAATCGTACCATCCTCATTAGGTTTACGAAATGTTCCATAGCTATTGGGAGGTGCGCAGAGCTTATCGATTTCTTCTTTGAGAGCGACAATTTGATTCTTGGCTTCCTGGAGAGCCACGGCGAGCTTCTCATTTTGCTTCCGACCGCTATTCATCTGCTCACTGGTTTGATAATACTTCCGCTTTAACACTTCATACTGGTTAATGGTTTTTTCGAGATTGCGTAAGAGGCCTTCCGATTCATCCTCTAACGTCTTAATTTGATCTTGTAATTTGCCGATTTCCGCTTCATATTGGCTGATTTTGCCGGCCAGAGAGGACTCACTCCCGGGGATGTGTAGGGAAAATTTACGCATAGTATCTTTGATGAAACCCGTTTTTTCCTGATCGGTTGGGTTATCCATACCTCCTCATCTCCTCTTCAGGCCTTGGCACCTCTCAAGGGTCTTCTCTTCCACTAAAAAGTAACATAGGCCCCCGGACAAGTCAAGATACGACCCTCTCCGCAGAAGGCTGGATCACCGTTCCTCCGGCGCGAGATGGACCGACAATCACCACCGATGACTGATCGATCGCAAGATACGTACGGGCAACGTGTTGGACCATCTCTGGCGTGATGGCCGCGATGTTCTGCGTGTAAGACTCAGCCTCATGACAACCCAAACCATACCGCTCGTCGAATGCCAGCATGGCTGCCAGCGCACTGTTCTTCTGGAACTCGATCTCGTAGTTACCCACCAGATAGCGCTTGGCGCGCTCAACCTCCTGGGTGGTTGCCCCCTGCTCCCGCACCCGAAGCAACTCCTCCCTGATGCCATCGAGGGCCACCTCGGTTTTCTCAGGGCTGGTGGCAAGATAGACGAAAAAGATAAACGGATCGAGCCCCTCTAACGACCGTGCCGTCACCGTGTACGCCAGGCTTTGTTTCTCGCGCAGCTCGACGAATAACCGCCCGCCCTGGCTAGCGAGAATCGACTCGAGTACCCTGAGCGCATAACGATCGGGATGATGGAGACTGATCCCCCGCATACCGACGATGATGTGCGTCTGTTCTTTGTTACGTTGACAGATCACCGGGCCATTCACGGCTGAACGGATTGATCTGCCCTGAGGTGGGAGATCAAGAGCTGCCGGTTGCCACGACCTGAACAGCCGGGTGACGGCTTGATGGATGTTGTCGGCCTCGACATCGCCCACGATGGCCAGGACGAGGTTGTTGGGAATGGCGTAGCGCCGGTACCAGTGGAGCAAATCGTCGCGGGTCAACTGTGTGACGGACTCCGGGGTGCCCAAGATCCTGAGTCCATAAGGATGATCCGGAAAGAGGCGCTGAGCGCAGAGTGTGAATGCCACCTTGAACAGATCGTCGTCTTCGTGCTTCAACGCCGCTAGCAGATCGGCCCGTTTTTTCTCCAATTCATCCGGTTCAAAGGTGGACTCACGCAAAATGTCGGCCAGCAGTTCAAGCCCCTGCCCCAGGTCGCGACGAAGCACTTCAGCCGACACCCCAAAGCTGCTCCGGCCAGCGAAGCCACTCAGGTCCCCCGCCATCGACTCAATTTCCTCGGCCAGGGCACGGGCCCGTCGATTCGCGGTCCCTTTCGTCACCATTTCGGCGACGAAATTCATCACCCCGTTATGCGCCTCATCTTCCACCCACAAACCGCCGAGAAACACGGCCTGCATCGCTACTAAGGGGACAGCAGGATTCTCACGCACCAGCAACGTCATGCCGTTGTCCAAGAGGAATTTGTGTGTGTGCCTCGCGGCGGTGGCGCGTAACGGTCGTCGTCGCCTCGACGGTTGGGTGCGCGCCTGGACCGTCTGTGCAATGCGTTCACGGGTGACGTGCACCCCATCGGTGTGGGGCACGAAGAACCCCACGGTGAGATTCGTTGGCATAAGATACGTGCGTGCCACACGCTGGATATCTTGCGGGGTCGTACGGGCAATCGCCTTGAGATAGCGTGCCTCGTAGGCGAGATCGGCAAGGATGGCGCCGAAATAACCTAATTGCGACGCTTGCCCCTGAACCGTCTCGCGCTGATAGACAAATTCACTTTCGAGGTTCCGCTTCGCGCGGTCCAACTCAGCCGTCAGAACCCCGTCGCGTTGCACACGCTCGACTTCGGCCAAAATCCCCGTCAACGTGTTCTGCCAGCGTTCCTCTTGCAGCGTCGCACCAATCACCAGGAGTCCCGGATCTTTGGGCAAGAATGGGTAGGTATAGATGGCGTGCACCAGCTCCTGCTCAGCTTTGACGGTTTGATAGAGACGTGAGCTTTCACCACCCCCAAGGATAAATGACAGGAGATCGATGCCATAGCTATCTTTGTGCAGCACCCCTGGGACGTGATATGCGACATCCATGAGTGTCTCTTGAATATCATCGACGAGAATGACCATGCGCAGTTCGCCTTGCGCCGGCTCTTGCAGAATCTCCAACGCCGGTAGCGTCTGTGGCTGAAAATCCTGAAAGGCGGCTTGGATACGGGGCAACACCGCCATAGAGTCGAAATCGCCGGCGACGACTAGGGTCATATTATTGGGCACATACCAGGTGTTGAAAAAGCTCAGAATTTGATCACGACTGAAGCTTTTGACCGTCTGTTCGCTGCCGATCACCGGCCGCCGGTAGGGATGGCGCTGATAGCTAGTGGCGAACAACGCTTCGGTCAACTTGCGGCTGGGAATATCCTCACCACGCTTAATTTCTTCAAGCACAACCTCTTGCTCTTTGCGCAGCTCGTCGGGGTCGAAGGCGGAGTGCTGAATCGCATCGGCCATGACGGCGAGACCGGTATCCAAGTATCGGCTCGCCAGGGTTATGTGGTAGACCGTATGATCAAACGAGGTAAAGGCGTTGATATCGCCACCAGAGCCTTCGATCTCTTGGGCGATTTCCCCGACGCCACGTGTCATCGTGCCCTTAAAGAGCATGTGTTCGTACACATGCGAGATACCAGCCTCGGCATTCCCCTCGTAGATGCTCCCGACCTGTACCCACATATTCAAGGCGACCACAGGAGCGCTGTGATTTTCCTGCAGAAGCACGGTTAGGCCATTGTGAAGGATGAAACGCTGTGGCTTTGCGGCGGATCTGCGAGGCCTCACAGCTGAGCGACTGATCGCTGTCATCGCCGGGTGGGATGGGATAACTCGGCGTGGGTACCACATGAGCGAACGTTTCGAGGCTAGCATAGCATGGGGAACTGTAGATATCTGACCAACATCACATGCCATCTCGTCCATCGACGACCCTCAAATAATTGACCACCCGCAGCGCTGCAAGCCATGACGCATCTGCATCGCTTGCTGCGTTGTCAAACCCTACCACACCTACCTATCGACGGGCAAGCAAATTCTTGGCAAAACTATGCACCATCGCGGCCTTTCCCCACCTCCCGTGAGTCGCAGGCAAGGGTCATTACATCCTAGCAAAAGGCTATGGTGTGAGCGTCGGGGAAAAGGTGTGGCGATCAGAGGATCAGCATCGCGTCACCATAACTATAAAAGCGGTAGCGCTGGGCGATAGCTTCGCCGTACGCGGCGAAAATCCGCTCACGCCCGGCCAAGGCCATGGTTAGGAGCAATGGCGTCGAGCGCGGCAGGTGAAAATTAGTCAGGAGGCTATCGACGATCTTGAAGCGATAACCCGGATAAATGAACAGGGTAGTATCGCCCTCCAGGTGACGCATCCGTCCGTCCGCAGCAGCCGCTGATTCCAGCGCACGCGTGGTGGTGGTGCCTACGGCGATCAGGCGCTTACCCGTCGTCTTGGCAGCCTCGAGTGCGGCAGCGGTGGCGGGTGGGATCCAATAGTGTTCCGCATCCATGGTATGGGCTTCGACCGCAGGACTACGCAGTGGTCGAAACGTTCCTGGCCCAACATGGAGGGTGATCGCCTGAATCTCGACGCCCTTTTCCTGAAGTCGACAGAGCAGGGAGCGCGTGAGATGAAGACCGGCGGTCGGAGCCGCCACCGAGCCCTGATGTTTGGCATAGACGGTTTGATAGCGCCGACGATCACTCAGAGTGGCATCGCTAGTTGCAGCGTCGTGATCGTTCGGGCGTTTAATATAGGGTGGGAGAGGGACACGTCCAGTACGCCTCAACCAAGAGCGAAAGTTGCCCCTGCCGCGAAATTCGACCTGGCGCGTCCCTGCAGCGTCTGATGCACCAAGCACCGCGAACCAGTCGGTGTCAGCGAAGATCACCTCGGCGCCCACGGCTAGCCGCTGTGATGGTTTGACCAGCGCCTGCCACCGCTGATCTCCCTCCGGCCGAACGAGCAAGATTTCCACTCTGCCGCCGGTGTCCCGCCGCCGCCCTAGCAAGCGTGCCGGAAAAACCTTGGTGTTATTGACCACCAGCATATCCTGCGGGGTCAGAAGGGTGACAAGGTCTCGGACCTGTGCATGCACCAGGCTCGACTGGGTCCGGTCCACAATCAGCATACGGGCGCGGTCCCGTACCTTCAAAGGATGCTGGGCGACCAGCTCAGCCGGGAGATCGTAATCGCTTTCATCTAGCTGCATTGGCGTCTTGCTATTGTCATGGTCAGTCACTTTTCGCCATCTGCCGTTGGCAGGGGATGCGTAGAGGACCTCGTCGCGTACGCTTGTGGCCATGACACGAACGGGCACCTATCGTCGAGAAAATAGGTACAACACCAACGAGAGGATTACACTGATGAGGATCGACGTGGTCAGTGGGAAGACAAACGTGAAGTTACGCCGCTCCACATAGATATCCCCCGGCAGCCTGCCGAGCCAAGGAATCTTGCCGACCAGGACAATGGCCGCGCCGATGATGATCAGGAGGCCGCCGAGCACGATGAGCAGTTTTCCCACTCCGCCGAGCGGCATCATGGCTGTTCTTCTCGCTCCCACAGATGCCCCTGGCCAGTGTCGATGCCCGCGACTCTGGCCACGCGTCCAAAATGCTGATACGCCCGCGGCGTCACCACCCGCCCGCGCGGCGTGCGATCGAGGAACCCCCGTTGCATGAGAAAGGGTTCGTAGATGTCCTCGATGGTGTCGCGCTCCTCGCTGATGGCTGAAGACAGGGTTTCGATGCCGACCGGCCCGCCGCTAAATTTATCGATGATGGTGAGGAGTAATTTCCGATCCATGGCGTCCATGCCCAGTTCATCGACTTCCAACAGCCGTAAGGCACGATCCGCGACATCTTGGGTGATGACGCCATCGGCTCGGACCTGGGCATAGTCGCGGACTCGCCGCAGCAGTCGATTAGCCACGCGTGGGGTGCCACGCGAGCGCCGGCTGATCTCCCAAATCCCCTCGTCTTGCGCCGCCACCCCGAGGACGGCTGCCGAGCGCACCAGAATGTCGCGCAACTCCCCATCGCTGTAGTAATCGAGCCGGCTGACCACCCCGAAACGATCCCGCAACGGTGAGGTCAGGAGACCCGCACGGGTAGTAGCTCCAATCAAGGTGAAGTGTGGCAGGTCGAGCTTCAGCGTGCGTGCACTTGGTCCCTGACCGACGACCAGATCAAGCTGGTAGTCTTCCATCGCCGGGTACAGAGCCTCTTCCACGATCGGGTGCAGGCGATGGATTTCATCGATGAACAGGACATCGCCGGAATTGAGGTTGGTCAAGATCGCAGCCAGGTCGCCCGGACGCTCTAGGACAGGACCAGAGGTCGAACGAATGCTGACCCCTAACTCAGCGGCGATGATGTGTGCGAGCGTTGTCTTCCCCAGTCCGGGAGGGCCATACAGCAGCACATGGTCGAGTGCCTCGGCGCGTTGTTTGGCAGCGGTGATGAAAATCTCCAGTCGCTCCTTGAGATTGGTTTGCCCCACATATTCTTGCAGCCGACGCGGCCGCAGTTGCACGTCAGCGGTGCGATCTTCCTCAGTGGAGACCGGAGTCACCAGGCCGCGTGGGGGCACTCGCATGTCACTCGCCTTTCTCTTGGCCCAGGAAGCGTAGCGCGTCCCGGAGTACTTCCTTGAGGGCCGGCATCTGTCCCAGCTCTGTGGGGCGCAGCACCTGCCGCATGGCACGCTCGGCAACGACACGTGGGTAGCCAAGATTTTGCAGCGCCGTTACGGCGTCGGCAACCACCTCCTGAGCATGGCCTCGGGATCTCACGCCATCCCCCAGCTCGGGCTTGCCCTTGGCGAGTTTCTCGCGCAATTCGAGGATAATGCGTTCGGCCGTCTTGCGTCCGACACCTGGCACCGCGCTCAGGCGTTGCACATCCCCCTCGATGATGGCCTGTTGGAGATCGCCAGCGCTCATGCCTGACAGCATGGCCAGTGCTAGCTTCGGACCCACCTTCGTCACCCGTAGCAAGGCGTCGAAGAGGTCACGTTCGTCGACGGTCAGGAAGCCAAAGAGCTGAAAGGTGTCCTCCCGAACATAGGTATGGATAAGTATCGACACCGAAGCATCGATCTCAGGAAGGTCGTAGTAGGTGGACAGAGGGATGGAGACACGGTATCCGACGTCGCGAACGTCGAGCACGATGTGATCGACGGCTTTCGTGACCACGGTTCCGGTCAACCTGGCGATCATGGGTGTGGACGGCTTGCCAGCGGGCGATCGAGCGCTGATCGAAGGCGTCGCCCGTGCAGGTGGCATAGCGCTACCGCTAGCGCATCCGCGGCGTCCTCGGCTGGCATTGGTCCGCGTATGTTCAGCAACACCTGTACCATGGCTTGCACCTGACACTTGTCGGCGCGGCCATACCCGACGACCGCTTGTTTGATCTCTAGGGGACTATAGGCGACGACCTCAAGCCCGACCACAGCCGCCGCCAGCAGGGTGACACCCCGCGCATGTGCCAGGGTGACCGCACTACGGACATTCTTGGCAAAAAAGAGCTCCTCAACGGCGAGGATGTCTGGATGATGGGTGTCCAGGCACGCCTGCAGGGCGGTGTAAATCGTCTGGAGTTTGTCAGGGAGGGCGAGCGATGGCCGGGGAGAGATCACACCCCAATCGAGGGCCACAGGCTGTCCCTCCTGTTCAGTCACAACGCCGTATCCGGTGTGTTGCGTGCCCGGATCAACACCGATGACCACTGCGGCCGATGCCACCCGCTACACCTCAGCCATCACCTCATCGGGGATGTCGAAGTTGGCATACACATTTTGCACGTCGTCGTGCTCTTCCAGCTCATCCATCAGCTTCAGGAGTTGGCGGGCTTGGCTGCCCTCAAGCCGTACCGTGGTCTGGGGGAGTAGGCTGATTTCGGAGCTGCTGGGCTCGATGCCCTTGGTGGTAATGCCCTGCTTGACCGGCTCGAAATCCTCCACCGAGGTGATCACTTCATACATCGCATCAGCTGGCCGGACATCCTCGGCTCCGGCTTCGAGCGCGATATCGAAGAGTTCGTCCTCGTCGACCTTGTCTTTATCGACGACGATCAGACCCTTCTTCTGGAACATCCAGGCCACACAGCCCGATTCACCGAGGTTGCCGCCATTTTTGGAGAAGATTTTCCGGATCTCGGCCACGGTGCGATTGCGGTTGTCGGTTAAGACCGTCACGATCATCGCCACGCCACCGGGACCATAGCCTTCGTAGGTGATCTCTTCATAATTCACCCCAGGCAGCTCACCGGTGCCTTTCATAATGGCGCGTTGCATCGTGTCCTGGGGCATGTTGACCGCCTTGGCTTTGAGCATAGCCGTGCGCAAGCGCGGGTTCATATCGGCGTCGCCACCCCCCATGCGCGCAGCCACGGTCAACTCTTTGATCACCTTGGTGAACATGGCACCGCGCTTGGCATCCTGGGCCGCTTTCTTATGCTTGATGGTGCTCCACTTCGAATGACCAGACATCTCTTGTCACCTCCCTTGACTGCGCGGGATATCCAGGTGCGTCGCATGACGCGGGCCAGCCAAAAGTCCTGCAAAAAGAGCGCCCTCACTGTATCAAAGGCGCTCAGGTTTGTAAAGGGGAACCTGGACCTCGGTCCTGGGCAGTAGCTACCTCTTGCGTTGGGCTTGGCACGCTTTCGACAACCACAATAATGGGGGCATCTGCAGATTATCAGCCGATCCCTAAGGCTCGGCCAAACGGATATGTGCGAATGGCTGGTAGTCCTCACGCCGATACAGAGCGTCATACTTGTGCAGATTCTGCAGCTGCTGCGCGATGTCGCCCGCTCCACCGCCCGCGGCCAGATAGGAGATGATGGCCGGCGCCGGGATGGCGATCCATGCGTCGGGCGGGGCCGGCCGATGACTGTACCCCGCCCCCACCCGCCGCAAGTTGTGCGAGGGGCTCTTGCGCCCACCGACTACACTGTGGACGCAACCCATCCAGAATTTCCTCTGACAGGTCTGCGCCTGACTTCAGTGTTAAGACTGCACAAATTAGCAACGGCAGAGCGTTCAATAATCGTCCGTCGTTTGGGGCGGGTTGGTCCACAGTTGCATGCTGCGGTGGACAGTCTTCTTGCGTATGGTGGTGGGGTTGTGATATGAAGCGCAGGAAATGCTTGACTGTCTTTGGCTTGCACGTATGTGAGAAGCAGAGCAGTTCGGCCATGCCATGCAACACAACTGTATCAGCCGCCGCACGTCTGACCAGGACTGCGGTATGGTTATCCTCGGCAAGTACGCTCGATTGGCCAGCTCTGGAGGCTCTTCAGACTGAACCAATCACGACGGACGCACAGGTTATGTAGAAGCCCCGGGAGATGACATGGACGACCTGATCTTACGGGGTGGAATCATTGCGGGGAGCCAGCAAGATCTGGCCATTCAGCATGGCCGCATCCGGCAGATCGCGCCCCGGATCACCACCCCTGCCCAGACGGCACTCGACATCTCTGCTAAGCTCGTCCTGCCGGGTTTTATCGAATCGCATATCCACCCAGATAAGGCTTTCATCGCCGATCGCACGTCTGGTATACGTCGAGACGGACCAAGCCCTCAGGTGTTGGTCGCCCAACTCAAGAAAACATTTACCATCGAGGATATCTGTGAGCGCGCTCGTCGCGTCATGCTCTTCGCCATCCGTCACGGATGTACCACCATGCGCGCGCACGTCGAGATCGATGCATTTGCCGAGCTGCGCGGCGTGGAGGCGCTACAGCGTGTGCAGGCCGAATTCGCTGGCGTGCTTGATCTCCAGCTCATCGCCTTTGCGCAGGAGGGAATTTTTCACGACGCAGTGACCCAGGGGTTGTTGCGTGAAGGTCTGCAGATGGGGCTCCCCATCCTGGGCGGTTGTCCCTACATGGATCGGGACCCGCGTCGCCATATTGACTGGTTTTTCAACACCGCAGAAGCGGCTGGCGTTCCTCTAGACTTTCACGCCGACTCCGGTGATGATCCGTCCGGTCTCACCTGCGATTACATCGCCGAGCAAACGATCGCTCGCGGCATGCAGGGACGGGTGACACTCGGCCATCTCTGCACCCTCGATATGCTGGAGCCAGACCATCGCGCCCGCGTCATCGAGACCATACGACAGGCCGGCATTCACGTCATCAGCCTCCCCGCCACCGAAATGCATGTCAAGGGTCGCGCCAACAAGCACACCTGGCGTGGAGTGACACGTCTCGAAGAGCTGCGTGCAGCTGGGGTCAATGTCGCGATATCTACTAATAACATCGTCAACCCGTTTACCCCCTACGGGCATCCTGACCTGCTCCGCCAGGCCCTGGTGACAGCCATGGCGGCACATCTCGGCAATCTCGACCAGATGGCCTGGCTGCTCGACCTCATCACGATCAATCCTGCCAGGGCCATAGGGCTTAAGGACTATGGATTGGCTGAGGGCTGTCGGGCAGATCTGGTGGTGCTCGATGCGGCAGACCCAACGCAAGCGATCACCGAGCAAGTGGAAAAGCTCTGGGTGTTCAGGGCCGGACGCATCGTAGCGCGGAACGCGCGTACCTCTGAGGTGTTTGTGACGCCGGAAGCGCTGACGCACTGAGCCGACAGATATAGCTGCGGTCCCCTCGCCAACACCACAGCACGCATGGTGGGGAGAGCAGCGACGATGCCATCTGCGTCTCGCACCGCGTAGCACGTGGGATATCATCGTATGATCTATACTCGCCGTATACTGCTGACGCTCACAGGCCTCGCTGTGCTCGGGATCGCTATCCCGGCCTGCCGGAAGATGCTGGGGCAGATCCTCTTTTCGCCCAAGGCGCCTCAGGTTCCATCTCCTCCGCTGCTGGACAATCCCTTCAAGAATGGGTCGAAAAGCCTCGTGGCCATGGTCCATGGGACCGATGTACCAGCCATGGTCGAGCATGCCATCGAGTTGATCGGCGGCCTCGGGAAATTGTCATTGGCTGGCACCCACACGCTGTTGAAGCCCAATGTGGTCGGTGGCGGAGCCCCTCCTATCACCACCGATCCGCGCGTGGTCCAGGCCTTGGGCACTCTAGTGCAGACGGAGAAGCCAGCCTCGTTGGTGGTTGGGGAGATGTCTGCAGTGATGGCGCTGCCGACGCGGCCGCATCTGGAACGCACTGGCATGATGCAGGTCGCCCGCGCGATCGGCGCGGATGTCATCGCTTTCGATGATGAGGACTGGGTGGAGATTCACCCGCCGCATGTCGAACATACGACCACCGTGTATGTCGCGAAATCTGCCTACGAAGCCGAGCGTCTCATCAGCATCCCGGTCATCAAAACGCATCGCCATGCCAGCTTCAGCTGCGCGCTCAAAAACACCGTGGGTTGTGTCCATGGCAAGAATAAGCCGTGGATGTATGGATCCGGCTGGGAGGCGGCGATCGCGGAACTCAACACGGCCATTCGCCCGCACCTGTACCTCGTTGATGGCCTGCAAAGTTTGGTGTATGGGGGGCCGTGGGCCGGTGAGGCGGTGCCGACGCAGGTGATTCTGGCCAGTGGTGATCCAATCGCCGCCGATGTGGTGGCCCTTGGATTGATCAAGGCGTTTGGCCGATGGGATCTGGTGACGGCGAAGGGCGTGTAGGAGCAAGTACAGATTCGGCGCGCCATGGCGCTGGGACTGGGGGCTCGCGGTCCGCATGAGGTAGAGTTTCTGACCGCAGACCTGACGGGGGGCAATCGTGCCTTCGCCACGCTGGTCGTCGACATTCGCCGTCATGCTGGCCTGATTCATGTATAATATGGACACAGGGTTATCTGCGTCCATGGGCCGTTTCATCGCTCGCGCAATATGGCGAACGAGCGGCAAGTGATCTAGCACATTGGGCGGAAGTGGGGAGGGCATAGTCCGATGCGGTGTGAGACTACCCAAGAAACAAAGCAGATTACCGATTATCAATTCCGCCGCTGCACAATCCACCTTGACTGCGGCGAATTCGTGTTCGAGGAACTGTCCTGTCAGGATTTGGAAGACTTTTTGGGCGGCATCGGGCGTTCCTTTAAACTGCTTGGGAACTATCACGTCACCGACGCGTACGATCCGAGCGCCCCGTTGATTATGAATTTAGGCGCGTTCTCCGGCACGGAGGTCATGACCGGCCTGCGGGTCTTTTTCTCCGCCTATAGTCCCCTCAAAGTCGCGAACAACGGCATGCCCCTGCCGATGTGGTCGGCGGCGTCCGGCGACTTCGGACGCAAAATGCTGGCGGCTGGCCTTGATGAGGTGATCTTTATGGGACGCGCTCCCAAGCCAAGTTATCTTCTGCTCCGTCGGGAAGGCGATCGATCCGTCGTCTCCCTCGAAGATGCTGAGGACCTGCTTGGCAAGAGCACTCATGAAAAGATTATGGCTCTGGCAGACCGTTATTCGGGTGCACATGTGGCGGCTCTGGGCCCTAGTGGGGAGCACTGGCAGACGAATTTTTATGCGGCGATTGCCTGCAGCACGGCGAATGAGCTCCGATCCCGCGATTGCAAACCCCGCTTTGCTGGACGCGGGGGGATGGGTGGCATTTTGGGCTCCAAGAATATCTTAGCGATTGTCGCACACGCGCCGGATCTCGATCGTGGCAGGCTCCCGCCGGGAGTGCTCGCTGCCAATAAGGAGATCGCTCGCGGGGCTGGATCGCGCAACTATCGCGACCCGCAGAAGGGCAACGGCCTTGGCGGTACCTGGCGGAACATCCACGGTCTACATCCCCTGGGGGTATTGCCGGAGAAAAATTTCTGGTCGGACGGCGGGGATGGCCCCAAGTCGCTCTACCGGGATGCATTTGAGCCCAATTTCGTCATCAAAGATGAGTCCTGCTGGCAGTGTGGTATTGCCTGCCATAAGAATATCTACGATGAGGTGACAGAAGACGGCAAGCGCAAGGCGGGAAAATTTTACACTAAATTCGACTATGAACCGCTCGATTTATTGACCGCCAACCTGGGGATTTATGATCAACACCAAGCCCTGGAGATCGTCGAGTTAGTTGATCAGGTGGGTTTCGACTCCATTAGCCTTGGGGTAACGCTAGGCTACATCATGGAGTACAACGCACGGCATCCCGACAAGCCGATGTTCGATGGCATGACGTTCGGGGACTTTGAGAAAGCCTGCCACTTCATTCGCGAGACTGCCGCTGGACGGGCACCAGAGATTGGTCGTGGTGTCAGGCGCATCGCCACATCCCTCGGAGAGATGGCATACGCCATGGAATGCAAAGGACTGGAGCTCCCAGCCTACCTGCCTGAAACCAATCCGGGCTATCCGTTCGCCATGGCCGGCGGGCACATGTCGATGCGAACCTTCTTGCTGCTGGTCTTCGAGGGGAAAACCGACATCGACTACTGGGAGGATGCCATCGTTAATCGCGGCATTTACTATACTCGCGACGATCTCATCGGCCTCTGCAAGTTCGCTGGCACACCTGACGACTCTATCGTCCCAGCCTTTCGCGACCTGTATGGAGTGGCCCTGACGCAGGAGATGATGGTCCACGCCACCATGCGAACATATTTACGTGGCCTGCTCCTCGAGCGCCGCCAAGGGACAACGATTGATGACTATGTCCTGCCTGAGCGGACGTACGACCAAAATCCCAACGTCAAGCTGCCTCACTTTATTACCCCCGAGTTCTGGAATGAGCTGCGGGAGCGTGTCTTCAGGGCATTCGACCAGAAAATCCAGGAATACGGTCTCGCGAGCTAATACCTATGTCCCCTCCTATGTCCTCTCCCGTGTGGGGAATGGCATAGGAGGGAGAATGTGTGTCTACGAAGTCCCCCTTCGACACCATACGCTCACCGCATCAAGTGTCTTCCTTCCAACTAACCCCGATGTCGCCAGCCTTGAGACGCGTCATGATCCGTGCGACGATGCTCTCGAGCTCGCCGATGGGATGCGGGGTGCCCTCGTAGTAGACCAGCGGCGGGTTAGCCAAAGGCTCCGCCCAAACATCCGTTGCCATGTCACCCTCGGTGATCGTCAGGATTTCCCCCTGACGCAGCAGGTTGAACATGGCGCCGGCGTTCATCTCCGCCTTCAGTGCTGCCATCTCGTCGCTCGTATTGTCCTGGTCGGCTTCGCCGCGTAAGATACGGCCGAACCTGCCATCGAACACCAGCACCTGGATATTCTCGAGGCCGCCGTAGCATTTGGGGCCAATGAAGACTTTGGGAAGCGCATCATCTCCCGTTGTACGTTGCAACCATGATCGCGTGCTCAAATCCTCATCTACCCGGACATCTTGATAAGTATAGGCACGTTTTTCTAGCAAATCTCGGACCTGTCGGCAGCGTGCCCCGTCGCTGGTGCCGTAGACGACGATTTCTCGGGAGGCGGGGGCATGCGGGGCGTGTTCCTCCCGCTCGGATGGCGTCACTGGTGGCCGAACCGAATCAGGAACTCGCTTCTTTCCGAAACCAAAGAACCGCATGGCGCTACTCCTCTTCTATGACCTCCTGGCTCACTCGACGCGCACTGCCATCTGCATGCGCCAGCTCAAATCCCTGGTTATGACCAAGGACCATGCTGTAATGTGCCACCTCGTGGCGATCGTCTCGTGCAGCCTCTGGCGCCTAGAGCCGCCTCGCTGTCGCATCTTATCATACTCAGCGTCATAAACCATCACATTGACAGGAGGGGTGGAGAATTTATACTCTAGGGACTTTGCACCGCGTGGACCATGCGGCAATTCCATCATGGAACCCTGCATGCATATGGATAAGACGAGGTTTGGATCTACCCTGTGAGGAGAGACCCGTGCGTTTGACCATCTTCTGGCGCATTATTCTCGCTCAAGTCTCTCTCATCGTGTTGATCGTCATCGTGAACCTTTATGCGCTTTCGCAGCTCCATCAACTCACTATCCTGAGCCACGAGGTTCTGACCATTGACGCAGCGAGTATTGAGGAGGAAAGGCGCCTCCTGCGAATCATGCTCGCACAGATGCGGAGCGCGGAGAAGTTTGTGCTCTTCCAGGACAACGTTTTCTATAACCAGTTCATCGAGGGAAACGATGCTTTTGAAGGGAGCGTGGGAAAGATCACGACATTAGCTACCAGCCCCCATGAGCGAGATTTACTGAGGAGGATTCGCGATCTCCATGCCCAGTATGTCGCCAGTACAGGGCCGGCGGCCTTGCGGAAGCCCACGGCGAGTGGCGATCGAGCCGACTTGAGCGACGGTATGACAACAGGCGTACATGAGTTGATACGGCTGCGTGAAGAGGCCATGGCGCAGCAGACGGCAGCGGCCCGAGATCAGTCAGCCCTGGCTGCACGCATAGTCAGTTGGTTGACGTTCGGGACCATCGGCCTTGCCGTTTTTCTCGCCTACTTCCATGCGCGTAGCATCAGTCGACCGCTCAAAAAGCTCGCGCAAGAGCTGCGCTTGGTCGGGAAGGGCGAATTCCAACGCTACCTGGACATTCGGTCTCCTGAGGAGGTTGGCGAGCTCTCCCGTGCCTTCAACTGGATGGCCTCGCGACTGGCAAAACTCGATGAGATGAAAGAGGATTTTATCGCCCACATCTCACATGAGCTGCGCACACCTTTGACTGCCATGCGCGAGGGCACGACCCTGCTCTGGGAGGAGATCCCTGGCCCGCTGACGACCTCTCAGCGGGAAATCGTCAACGTAATGCGTAGCCATAGCGAGCGACTGTATCAGTTTCTCTCGTCTGCACTCGACTTATCGAAGATGGAAGCGGGGATGATGGAATACGTCCGGGTGCCGACCGATCTGTCAGCCCTGCTTGAGAGGAGCGTCCAAACCGTACAGCTCACCGCTCGGCGGAAGGGGATTCGCCTAGAGGTCTTGTGTCCTACCGCCTTGCCCCTGCTCTTCCTGGACGAGGTGCGGATGCAACAAGTGTTGGACAATTTGCTGAATAATGCGACGAAATTTACCCCAGAGGGGGGCATCGTCCGGGTGGCCGCCTCGCTCACGGAAAAGGCGGGGGAGAGAGGCGAAGACCGCTGGGTTGAGGTCCGCGTCTCAGATACGGGCACAGGGATTCCCCCCGAGGAAATCGAACGGATCTTCAAAAAATTTTACCAAAGCCCACACCATCAGAGCCAACAGGAGCGTGGTACGGGCCTAGGGCTGGCGATTGCACGCCATATTGTTGCGGCGCACGGCGGTAGGCTCTGGGTGGAGAGCCAGTTAGGCCAGGGTTCGACGTTCATCCTGCTGCTGCCTGCGCACGGCTATGAGCCTGAACAGTCGAGCCGTGGTCAGGCGATCATGGCCGCTGGAGCCACTGCCATGCCTTTGAGCGATAGAGGGGAACGACATGTCTAGGGCGATCATGAGCTGGCTCTATAGACAGTCCTCGCATGCTCTGGTTCTGGTCAGCCTGCTCCTGACCGGTTGTGCCTCGCTACCCACCTCCCTGTTCCAGTCCCAGGCAGTTTTTCCGCCACAGAAAGTCATCGAGACCGGTGATTTCAGGGGGTTCCTCGTGGAGAATCAGCGCAATTTGTCGACATGTGGAGGATTGATATCATGCGATATCACCCTGTTTAATCTTGGTTTTATCTATGCCTACCCCAGGAGTCCCTATCGCGACTCTCAGAAAGCACGGCAATACCTGCGTGAGTTACATAGTAGGTTTCCGCAGAGTCCATGGGCTTCGCAAGGCCAGGTATTGCTGGCCTTCATGAACGAGCAGGTAGGTCTCGAAGAAGCCCAACGGCAACTTCGCACTGGGCTGCGTACTCGCGATGCCGCCATCCAAAAGCTACAGGGACAGATCGATCGTTCACGGGAGATCGATATCGAAATCGAAAAAAAGGAGCGCGAGCTCTTACGCTGAGGGAGTCCATGGCCGGAGAACGCATTCTCGTAGTGGACGATGATCAGGGCCTCCTAACCTTGATGAAGATGCGCCTTGAGGCCGCAGGTTATCTGCCGATTACGGCGGAAGGAGCAGCGCAGGCCTTGTCCCGAGAGCAGGACGACCCCTGTGACGTGGCCATAGTTGATCTCAAGCTGCCCGGCATAAACGGCATCGCCCTGCTGGAGAAACTCTTGCACCAGCATCCTCATCTGCCGGTGCTCATCTTGACCGCACACGGTTCTATCGCCAGTGCGGTGGAGGCAACAAAGAAGGGCGCCTACGATTATCTCACGAAGCCCTTCGATCCCAAAGATCTACTGCATCGCATCGAGAAGGCTGTAGAAGTTCGGCGGCTTCGCGGCGAGGTGGAACAACTACGCACCCTGGTGCGGGAACGCTACGATGCGGGTAACATTATCGCCGCCAGCGCCAAGATGCAATACGTATTGCGGCAAGTGGCGCAGATCGCTGTGACAGATTCCACCGTCTGCCTGTATGGGGAGAGTGGTACGGGCAAGGAACTGATTGGCAAATCTGTTCACGCGATGAGTCGCCGAGCACGAGGGCCATTTGTCGCGATCAATTGCGGTGCAATTCCCGAAGGCCTCCTCGAAAATGAGCTCTTCGGCCATGTCAAAGGAGCCTATACGGGAGCGGATCAGCTGCACCGCGGCCTCCTACGACAGGCTGATGGTGGGACGTTATTCTTGGATGAAATCGGCGACCTTCCCCACGCGTTACAAGTCAAGTTCCTGCGGGTTCTCCAGGAACAGGAATTCTATCCCCTGGGTGCAGGGCAGCCAACGAGAGCGAATTTTCGCCTCATCGCCGCGACCAATCAGGATTTGTGGGAAGCTGTGTGCAGCGGGAGATTTCGCGAGGATCTCTACTACCGGATTCATGTCATCCCGGTTGTCCTTCCTCCTCTACGTGAACGCCAGGAAGATATCCCTCTGCTGGCCCATCATTTCTTACAGCATTTCGCGCACGCCGTCCACAAAGGCGTTAAAGGGTTTTCCTCCGCGGCCATGCAGCTACTGATAGTATATCACTGGCCAGGCAATGTACGTGAGCTGGCCAATGTGGTGGAGCGTGCGGTTGTACTGGCGACCGAGGACCTCATCACCCCTGATCTCATTCTGCTTGGGAAACAGCCGTCTCGGCCCCTCAAGTCAACACTTTTGCTGTTCAAGGAGGCGCGGGCGGTCTTCGAGCGGGATTATCTTGTACAGGTACTTACGGCGACGCGAGGGAATGTCTCGCGGGCTGCGGAGCTCTCCGGGCGACATCGCGCTGAGATCTATCGACTGCTGCGAAAATATAGCCTTGAGCCTGCATCATTCAAGGATATACCTGAGTAACACACGCCAACGCTTCGACCAGACCGGCACCGCCTCTCCTCCAGCACACTTCTGCGCTTCCACTGTTGCCCAGGTTGTATGCAAATCCCTACAGCACTGTAGGGATTTCTCGACACCTGTGTTTCACCTATACAAAGAATAGGTTTTAAACTCTGGAAGTTTGGCCACCAAGTTGATGGCGCGTTGATTGCCCAGTTGACCTTATATCCCATCGATTGACATGGAGCGCCTGGAAGGGGTCATGAGGCAGCTGGGGATCAGTCATGCTTCCCGCAAAGTCCCAACCACGAGAAGATTGGCCGAAGGAGCGTTGACATCAGGCCGCAGATAACGAGCATGCACGGTTCCCGATGAGCTGTGAGGTGATGATCTATCTTGCCATGACGCGTCTGATGTTACATCGGCTCGGGGCCACCAGGATGGATCCGAGGCTCGGAATGCCTTGTACGGCGTCCTACATCTTGGCCGTACTGGAGAACACTCGCAACCTTCCTCCATACACCATTGCTCGCGCCGCTCATAGTGATTCTGATGGTGCTATAGCTAGTGCCGGATATCCATCAGATGACATCGCCCCAACATCTGTTCCGGTGGTGTGTTCCACAGTGAGGCGTGCGCGGTGAAGGCATCGCTGCGATTGCACTGCTATCTGCATTATGGAAGAAACTGTCGTCTCATTTTTAAGACATAAATCTCGATTTTGAGAAAAA
>Ga0137403_10000140_pt1:2500-86483 | contig 86483 bp, 64 predicted proteins | sample CZOMad2_1_16fung_FD_122057 | JGI IMG/M metagenome (GOLD analysis project Ga0137403, IMG submission 122057) | Vadose zone soil fungal communities from Angelo Coast Range Reserve, California, USA - CZOMad2_1_16fungal (Hybrid Assembly) | ecosystem: Environmental > Terrestrial > Soil >...
CACTGTCCGCGCACACCAGTCATTTTCGCGATGGAAGGGCCATTGAGGTCAGCATCGAGGATGCCCACCGCCGCCCCTTGCATCGCCACCGCGGTGGCGAGATTCACGGTGATAGCGCTCTTCCCCACGCCACCCTTGCCGCTTACCACGGCCACCTTATTTCTAATGTCTTGCATCCTCGCCCGCAATCGGGCAAGTTGTTCTGTCACTTGGCCGACGATGTTGGACCCACCGTCGCCTGCCAGGTCTTTGTAGGTCTTCGGCATACATCGTTTCCTTGAGAAGATGACGACCGACTAGCGGATTCAAGCTAACATACACAGCCAGACTGAGCGCGTCAATCTGAGTCGTGCCCGCTCATGGGGCCATTGGCATCATCGTGGAGTAACTCCCGTCGTGCCGTCACCGCAATCGACACACATGCCATTCATACAGTCGACGAGGTGATCATTCGAGTCATGCTGAGAACTTCATACCGCAGCACAGCATCTGAGCACGAGACCCTTGGCGTTGCTCTAGGTGACAACGCTGGGGCGCCAATCTCCTGTGGCCCGATGTCGATGGCCCACCAAAATTCCAGCATAAGACCTCACACCCGCTGCTCGCTTATAGTAGAATAGGGTTTGGCCGGCCTGCGCCCCAGGAGAGGGCGCCACCGGCCGCCGTATGTTGGGAAGTGCATTCGATCCGACAACGTATGACTTGTCTGTGATGGGACATTCTGTGACAAGCCAAGATCGCCTGTGCAACGGCTGTTTCTCTGTGATGTTGATCAGTATACTCTGTTTGTTAACTTCGGCGATCAGTATACAGCCAGCCCAACCTCCTGTGCCGCTCTATATCCAAGCCGATTATCTGGAGCGGCGCCCAGCTGAGAATCTCCTTCGTTTTCAGGGATCGGTCGACATCAAATATGGCGACATCCGCATTTTCGCCGACGTCGTCGAGGTGAATACCGAGACGGGAGATGGCACGGCCGAGGGCAAAGTACGTTTCGAGGACCCAACCCGACAGGTGGCAGCTGAGCGCGCCGAATTTAACCTGTTCACGAAGGTCGGCACCCTCTATGAAACCTCCGGGTCTTTAAAGGGCAAGAGCCTCACACACCGCAGGGGCGAGGCGCCTCAACCGGTGACGTTCTACTTTGCGGCTGAGCGCTTCGTCAGAGAAACAGAGGAACGCTCACGCATCAGCCGCGGCAGTCTGACCTCGTGTCCGGGCCCGAATCCCGGTTGGCAGTTCAAAGCCCAGGATTCAACGGTCGAAGAGGAGGGTTATGCGCATCTCACCCATGTGACGTTCTGGATCAAGAATGTTCCAGTCTTCTACACGCCATACTTCCTCTTTCCAGCCAAGTCGGAGCGCGCCACTGGTATTCTACCGCCGGGCTTCGGGGCTAGCAATACTCTGGGATTTTTTCTCGACAATGCTTTCTTCTGGGCGATCAATGACCAATCTGATGCCACCATCGGCGTGGATTATTGGAGCAAACGTGGAATCCGTCCAAGCCTAGAATACCGCTATATCCTCAGCGGCGTGGACCACGGCGAATTCAATACTCTTTTCTTAGATGATGATTTAACAGGGAACCAATTCTGGAAGGTCTGGGGGGCAAGTCAGCAAAATCTCCCGGGGCAAATCAAAGGCATCCTTGCCCTCGACCTGATGAGCAAGGACAATTACGATCGCACCTTTGAAGTGGTGAATTTACTCTCACGTACGCGCCGCGACGCCAATTCTTATCTATCGTTGATCCATAACTGGGAGCATGCCGCCGCCGGCCTCCAAGCGCGACAGCTTGTGGATGTAGAAAACCAAGCCGACGAGCGGTTGAAACGCTACCCAGACGTCGGCTTCGACCTTCTTCCAACGCCGCTTCCTTGGGGTCCGTTGACCTTCGGTCTAGGAGCGCTGGCCACTAATTTCCTGGGCGATAGAACCCAATCCCTCGGCGGCGACCTCGATGAGAGACGTTTCGTCTTGTTGCCGCAGCTAAGCTGGACGCTCGCCCAACGCCCCTGGGCGGCGATCACCCCGTTCCTGGGGTTGCAGGAAACCGTGTTCGACCTGTCCAGGCAAGGGACGGAAGCACAGAGCGTCCCCATGATGGGGGCAGAGATCAGGGGACCACAACTATTCAAGATCTACGGCTCCCAGGAGGGAAGCCGATATAAGCATGTGGTGGAGCCGAGTATCACCTATCACTGGATCCCCCATTTCACGGAAAAAACCCTCCAACAGCCGTTCGATATCTTCGATGATGTGTTCCACCGCAATGATTTCATGTTCAGTATCACCAACCGCTTTTACGCTCGCACAGCCAGCGCTGGAGGATCTTTCGAGACGCGCGAGTTTGCCCTCCTACGCATCAGCCAAGGACTGGACTTGACCGGTCAACAAGGAGCGGCATTCACGCAGATTGCCCCCGGCCCATTTTTCTCAGATCTCACGCTCGAAGCGCGCGCGCGAGTGACCTCGACCCTGACCCTGCGCACTGATGTGGCCTATGACTCGACACAAGGCCAGCTCGATATCGCCAATGCAGGGATCGCCTTCCAACCCCTGCCATTCACTACCATCTCTATGGAGCGCCGCTTCCGCCGGAATCCCGACGTCGATTTCATTAACGGCGCCATTGGGCTGACTCTGCCTAAAGGGTGGGGGCTCACATATTCGAGCGGCTATAATGCGCGGGAAAAATCATTCGCCGGCAATGCCGTGACAGCGTCGTACCGTTCCGAATGCTGGACTGTGCGCCTGGAAACGATCCAGCGCACGAACGAGACGCGCTTCGCCTTCCAAATCGGGCTCGGTTCCTTCCTCCTGCCCAAAATGGGATTCTAGCGAGCCGCCCCAAAGGAAGGCACAGCGTCATTGCGAGTTGCGATGAGGTCTTCCAGCGGTTTGCAGGCAACGGAGCACAGGTCCTGAGGGCTGCCGGTGGTCATCAGGCATTTTGATGCAAGAAGCCTTTGATGAGTGTAAGCAGTAGGATCTTCACGTCAAACACCAGAGACCAGCGCTGGATATATTCCAGATCATAGCGCAGGCGCTCTTCGATGCTGGTATCGCCACGATAGCCGTGGATCTGTGCCCAGCCCGTCATGCCTGCCTGGATTTTATGGCGCAGCATGTAACGGGGGATGCCCTGGCGAAACTGTGCAATGAATTCTGGGCGTTCAGGTCTGGGGCCCACCAAACTCATCTCCCCCTTGAGCACATTGATAAGCTGTGGCAGCTCGTCGAGGCTTAGTCGCCGGAGACAGGTCCCCACTCGAGTGCAGCGCTGGTCATTTTTTGTACTCCAGATAGGGGTACCCGCCGGCTCCGCATCGGCGCGCATGGAACGAAATTTCAGGAGCGTAAACGGCCGGCAATCGAGCCCCATACGTTGCTGTCGATATAGTGCAGGACCAGGGGAGGAGAATTTGATCAAGAGCGCGATCAGCGCCATCAGCGGCGCGCAAAGCGCCAAGGCGGCGGAGGATACGCCGAGATCGAGCCCGCGTTTCAGCACTGCGTTCCACCCATACAACGGCGCGCCTTGCAATGTCAGCGCAGGGATCCCCGCTAGATCTTCCACGCCACAGCGCAGCGATCGGTAGCGCGACAAGTCTGGTACCAGCATCACCTCGATCGGTTCGTTCTCTACCTGGGCAAGTACGTCTTCGACAACCTCGTATGTCTGGAATGAGAGGGCAATTATCAACTGGTCGATATGCTCCCGCTGCAAAATCGCCCCCACTTCGCGCGGTGTCCCGAGCACCTCGATGCCGTCGAGCCTCGTGCCCAGCAGGCGCGGAGGCTCGGCTGCGATCCCGATGATCGTCAGGCCCGCTTCTGGGTGCTGCTGAATCGTCTTGATGACCTCATGCGCCAGGTCTTCATGGCCCACCACCAGTGCCCGCCGCAGGTACGTCCCCTTTCGCCGTAGTTGGCGCACCGTATGTGGGATCACGGCGCGACTGGCGAGGGGAAGCGCGATTGCTGTAACCCAGAAAATCGCCAAGACCATGCGGGAGATGTCCACCTCTTTTAAAACATAGCTGGTTGCCGTGAAGCATACCAGCGTCAGGCTGGCCGCTTTCGCCAGCAACCACCCTTCGTCCCATAACGCAAACGTACGCCGGGGGCTGTACAGGCCCAGGCTGACGCCGACAACGCCCCAAAGAGGCACGAGGTACAACAGCGGAAAGATGTACTCGTGTAGAGGGGGAACCCCTTTCCATACCGGAATCAGCCCGCTGGTCAGGCGCAGGTGATAGGCACAAAACCAGGCCAAGGCAATGAGCACAAAGTCGGTGGCCAGGAGTACAGTCCGAAAGAAAAGTAGTCGTTGGCGAAACATCGCTCACCAGATGTAGCTGCGGTTGGCACGGTCAGGCGATGGCTATACCCATCTTGTCCGCTAAGAAGGTGGTGATCCGTGTCTTGAACTCAGGCCGATCGAAGTGTAACGCGTGCTGCCGGATCGCAACGGGGTCGAAAGCTGCCGTGTGCCGCTGGCACATAGAAACCGCCTCGCAAAGCGCATCGACCGAGGCCTCGTCAAACAAGACTCCCGTAGGACTGCGGCATGGCATCGCCTCTCGTGTAGTGCTATGGAGGGGAATGACGGTTTCCAAGGCTCCCCCTTTACCCAAGGCGATCACCGGCTTCCCACAGGCCTGCGCCTCTAAAGGCACAATCCCGAAGTCCTCTTCACCTGGGAAAATCAAGGCCTCACACTGCCGATAATAATCGCGCACCACCGCGTCGGGTTGCCAGCCAAGAAACGTGACCGAGGACGACGCGTGGCGTTCCAGCTTCGAGCGCTCTGGGCCAACGCCGATGACGACGAGTGGTAGCCGCAACCGATTAAACGCCGCAACCGCGATATCGACGCGCTTATAAGGCACCAGCGCGCTCACGATCAAGTAGAACGAGGCTCCGTGTTGCTGGGGGGAGCTATCGGGTGTGAAGAACCCGCAATCGACCGGAGGCGGGATCACATGTGCACATCGATTATAATACGCGCGGATTTTCGCTGCAATATGGTTTGAGATGGCGACGAATTCATCGACGCCACCGGCTGTCTTGACATCCCAGCGACGCAGGTAGCGGAACAGGGCCTGTAACAGCGCCCATGACACTGGCGAAAACCGGGTGCGCGGAAAATAGACCGGGCTCTGGTCCCAAATGTAGCGCATGGGTGTGAAACAGTAACAGACATGCAAGGGGCTACCGTCGCGACGCGCACCCTTGGCCACCGCGTGACTGCTGCTGAGCACCAGATCATAGCCGGTGAGCTGAAACTGCCGAATTGCCAGGGGAAAGAACGGCAGCAGATGCCGGTAATATGCGGTGGCCCAGGGGAGAGACTGTAGCCAGGACGTATGGATCGTCACACGCTCAATCGTCGGGGACACGGCACCCCGCCGATGCAGCAGGGTGAATAAATCGGCCCCAGGGAAGATCTCGCAGAACACCTCCAGGCAGCGCTCCCCGCCGCGCATGCCCGTGAGCCAATCGTGGACAAGGGCGACTCTCACAGCTCTCCTCGGCATCTCACCCTATGGCTGATCCAGCAGGTCTTGATATACCGATCGCATATGTGCGGCCATCCGGGCCAGCGAAAATTCTCTCTCGACTCGTTCGCGGCCGCGCCGTCCAAGTTCGTCACACAACCGGGCATCTTGCAGGAGCACGACGAGCTTGTCGGCGAGCGCTTGAGGCTCCCCGCTCGGCACTAAAAAGCCTGTCACCCCATCCACGACCACATCGATGTTCCCCACGACGCGCGAGGCCACGATCGGCTTCCGGCAGGCCATGGCCTCTAAGAGGACGAGGGAGAGACCCTCCCAGCGCGAAGGGAGGGCAACGACATCGATGGCCTTGAGTAGACTCGCCACATCGTCGCGATAGCCTGTAAACACGACCTGCCGATCGACGCCTAGACGCGCGACCTGGGCTTCGATCTGCGGCCGCAGGGCCCCCTCGCCAACGAACAGGAATTTCGCTCTCGGACACTTCTCGAGCACGAATGGGATAGCTGCGGCGAGATCATCTTGCGCTTTCTGAACATCGAATTTCGCGATATGACCGACGACGACATCGCTGGGGTCAAACCCGAGCCTGGCCCTCACCTGCCGTATATCGACCGTGAGCGCATCGAAGGACTGCCAATCGATGCCATTGCAGACGACCAGACTCCTGTCGATATTCAGCAGACCTAGCGCGAGGCAGGCTTGACGCTCCGAATCGGATACATTGATGAACCGGTCGGTGCGCTTGCCCAAGGCTCTCTCAACCCCCACAGAGAGGGTGCGTAGGAGAGCCCCATGCTTCTGATAGTGCAATCCATGAAAGCTATACACCACCGGTGTGCCGGCGAAGAGGCAAGCCAGCCGACCATACAACCCAGCTTTGCGGCCATGGACGTGCACGACCTCGATGCCGTCCCGTTGCATCCTCCGACGTAAGAGGAAGAAACTCCTCGGGCTGAAGGCCGTGAAGGGAACCTCGAACACTGGCACACCCAGATCTTTGAACTTACCGAAGTAGGGACCGTTATCGGGACAAGCGACACTGAATGAAAATTCGCCCTGGAGTTGGCAGACCAGATCGTAGACATGCTTCGCCCCCCCACCAACCCCCTCTGAGATCGCCTCAAGTATCCTGCGTCGACGCGGCATCGATCCTTCCCTGGCGAGCTATGGTCGTCTTTTATCTTACACTCGTTCAACACACATGCTGGGGAAAATCGGTGACCCGTCCTCCGATGACCCGCCCAGGGGGACTCACGCCAGAGAGGCATACAGCTCCAGCGTGTTTTGGGCGACGGTGTCCCACGTGAAGCGTCGGGCGCGGGCGAGACCCTTCTGGATCATTGCCTGGCGCAGTCGATCCTCGGCCAGAACCCGTGCCATGCCCTCGGCGACCGCCTCGGGGTCGTGCGGATCGACGAGAATGGCGGCATCACCTGCCACCTCGGGCATTGATGCGAGATCGGAAGTGACCACCGGTACGCCTGAAGCCATCGCCTCCAGGATCGGCAATCCAAAACCCTCATACAGGGATGGGTAGACGAATAGTTGGGCTCCCCGATAGAGGTCGGGGAGGTCCCCATCGGCGACGAAGCCGGTGAAGATCACCTCCTCCTCCAAGCCCAAGGTCTTAAATGTCTCAAAAATATCAGCATAGAGCCAACCCGTTCTTCCGGCGACAACCAGCTTCAGGTCCTCGCCACGCCCTTCAGCGCGCAGCATGGCGTAGGCGTGGAGCAGCGTGATGAGGTTCTTGCGTGGCTCCAGCGTGCCCACAAACAGCAGGTATTGAGCCGGCAGACGATACCGTTGCTGCACGGCGGCGAAGTGTTCAGGATCACCCTCCGGCTGAAACCGTTCGTCACATCCCCAGGGAATAACCGCGATCCGTTGTGGGTTAATCCGCAGATGGCGTACGATGTCGGCCTTGGTCGCTTCAGAGGGAGCGATCACCTGGTCGGCCTGTTGGCGCAAGCGGTAATAGGCGGCCGTCACCACTAAGCGATGCTTGCGTGTCACCCATTGCGGCCAGAGCAGTGGGATCATATCATGGACGGTGGCGACGTACCGGCCCACCTTCGCGAACAAGGGCACGCCGATGTGATCAAAGCCGTGGAAGATGTCGATGTGTTGTGCCCTGAGCCCCCTGGGGATGAAGAGTAGAAGCCGTAGCAGACTGCTCTCGATGCGCCGGAAGCGCTTATCGATGGTGCAATTGGTACCGTAGATGCCTTCCGAGCAGGTGTGAGGGCCGGTGAAGATCACGAACTCCATCTGCGGATAGTGATCGGCTGCCGTGCGCAGGCAGGATCGCACTAGGTTGAATGCGGAGGTGCCGATTCCCCCAGCCCGCGGTGAGATCACTTTGCCATCGATGCCAATGCGCATGCGATGCACGACTCCGCTATCCCCCGACAACGGTGCGATAGATCGCCAACGTCTGCTGAGCTACGGCATCCCAGGTGAAGGTGCGCGCTCTGGCAAGCCCTTTGGCACGCAATGCCTGACGTAATTCGGCATCGTTCATGATCGATGTCATGGCGGCGGCCAATGCCTCCGGTCGTGTCGGATCGACCAACAGGGCCGCATCCCCGGCCACTTCTGGGAGCGAGGCGCGATTCGAGGTGATCACAGGCGTGCCGCAAGCCATTGCCTCTAGGACCGGCAGCCCAAATCCCTCATAAAGTGAGGGATACACAAACAATAGCGCACCGCGGTACAGATCAGGCAGGTGGTCATCTCCGACAAAGCCGGCGAAGCGCACATGATCATGGAGTTTGAGCGCGTCCACCGTTGACATATAGTCTTCGCCGCCCCAACCTTTTCCCCCCGCGATGACCAATGTCAGATCGTCCTGTGGCGTTTCGGCAATGACCTGGGCAAAGGCCTGGAGCAAGGTTTGAATATTTTTCCTAGGTTCTAGAGTGCCGACAAACAGGATGTAACGCTCAGGCAGATCATACCGTCGGCGCAGCGCCACCGCCCGCACGGGCTCCTCGACCGGTTGGAAACGGGGCTCACACCCCATGGGGATGACGCTGATGCGCTCCCGCTCCACCCGGAGAAAACGTACTACGTCTTCAGCGGCGGCCGTGGAGGGGACAATTACCATCTCTGCCTGCTTGCGGATGCGCGCCAATGCCGTGGCCAAAACCCAGCGATGCCTCGGGGGAAAAGCCCAGGGGAGCACCAGAGGGATGACATCATGGATGGTCACGACGTACTTTCCCGCTTTGAAAAACAGCGGAATCCCCGACTGGTCGAGGCCATGAAATACCTCGATGCGCTCTAACAGTACCCCAACCGGCAACAACACGGATGATCGGAGAAGAGTGCTTTTGATCCAGCGAAAACGCTCACAGGCCCTGGCCCCCACACCCTGCAAGAGATCTCGATCCGTCTGCGGCGCGGTAAAGATCACGAACTCAAGGTCCGGACACTGCTGGGACGAGAGGGACAGCAGAGCTTCGAGCAGGAGAATGGCGTAGCGTCCGATGCCGCCGATGCGCGGTGTCAACACCTTACCCTCTAACCCAATGCGCATGCAGTGCCTCATCCCATCCGACTCGGTGTATTCCGAAACCTGACGCCGACGAATCGACAAGCCACAGCGCTTCCACCCTTACCCAGGCCGTGTGATGGCGTGCCTCGGTTCCCGCGTAAAGATCCTCTTCCTTTCCTGAATCGAGGCCCCCCCCGTGGGCTCCAACTTCCGTGCAATGACGATCAAGCTTTGCCCGCATGGCGGCTCCCATCGCTCTTCCAGCCTCGACAGCCAGGGGATAACCCACTGGTCATACCACCGCACGTAGCGAGACCGCAACGTCATCCGTCTGAGTACTCTTCCGGTGAAAAACCAACCGGCGATACCAAGAAGATTGACGTAGGCCAGACGGATAATGCCGAAGCCTGCGACATGGAGTTTGCTTGCCAGCGAAGTCTTGGTATAGCGCCGGTAGTGCCCGAAGGCTTGATCCAAGCTGCCATAGATCCGGGGCAGAGCGGGGGCCAGAAGCAAAAGCGTGCCCCCTGGAGTCAGCGTTGCATAGGCGTCATGCAGGAACGCCTGATCCTCTGCAATATGCTCCAGAACATTGACTAACACGATGGAGTCAGCCGTCGCGGGGCTGGCGATAAGCTGAAAATAGCCGTGTACGATCTTTACGCGGGGGTCCTCCGCAAACCGCCTCTGGAGGATTGGGAAGAGATTTTCGCTCGGTTCGACCAGGACCAGCTCGGCGACAGGGACATGATTTAGTAAGGACCGCGCAAAGGTGCCGATACCAGCGCCGACTTCGATGACCCGTTTCCCGATGAACGGCGCGAATTGTCTGATCACCCACCGGTAATAGTTCTTGGCTTCCGCAAGCGCCTGTAACTCCGTACTCACGTAGGCAAATGAGGCGGATTCCACTACGAGGCTCCTCCTTGAGTACATATCTTCAGCATTGGATTCGCACGTCGACCGTCATCCAGGCTCGTCAGGGACTAATCGAAGAACCGGTAGCGCATGATGTGAAAGAGGGCAGCAATCCCATCTCGCCAACTGATCTTCTTCCCCTCTGCATACGTCCGCCCGTGGTAAGAAATAGGCACCTCATAGATGCGACACCCCAGCTTGGCGACCTTGACCGTGATCTCCGGTTCGAAGCCGAACCGACTGGATTGTAGTTGAATTTGCTTGAGGATCTCGATGCGAAATACTTTATAGCCCACTTCCATGTCCGTGAGGTTGAGATTGGTCACCATATTGCACAGAGTGGTCAGGAATCGATTGCCTACGGCGTGCCAGAAGTACAGCACGCGATGAGCTCCACCATGGAAACGGTTGCCGAAGACGACGTCCGCGTGACCATCGAGAATAGGCTGGAGCAGGATGCCATAATCGTGTGGGTCGTATTCGAGGTCGGCGTCCTGGATGAGGACCATCGTGCCCGTCACATGGGTGATCGCTGTGCGAATGGCAGCCCCCTTGCCGAGATTCCGCTCATGCGAGAACACCTTGATCTCCCCGCTCTCCCTCCCTCCGCTGGTGACGAGACCCTCGAGGAACTCCCGCGTCCCGTCCACCGAGCAATCATCTACGAAGATCAATTCCAGCGGCACCTGGACCGGCGCCGCGCGTATCCTCCTGAGAATCTCGGCGATGGTGCTGATCTCATTGTAGACCGGCACGATCACAGAAAGCTTCATGTCTTAGCTCTCCTTACTGCTAGGGCGGGTCCTAGCTACATCTATCCGACCCCATACCACGCTGGAGCCCGTGCTCCGTCGGATCGGTGTGAGTGGCGACAGCAGACAGGCCCAGAGTTCAACGCCATTCTTCCTGTATCGCTTCCGTAAAGGTATGCGCCTACCGTCCCGAGGATGGGGGCATCACCTGCACGGGTATGCTTAGCGGAGCCGTGCCCTGATCGGCGAACGAGGTCACCTGTATACTCACCAGACCTAATTCCAGCAGATAGTTCCCTGGCAGCTTGGGGGTCACGATTTCTAGCGTGAACTCATACGCCTGACCAGGGAGGACGTCATAGCCTAAGAGCCAGCCTCCCTCTGTAAAGTGTCCTTCATGTCCCTCCTCGAACCAGCGCCATCTCATGCGCACTTCACCTTTCTCCCACTTCGCACGATCCAGCCAAACCGCCTCGCCGGTGTTCACTAGGCCGATGCGACAAAGTATGACGTCACCTGCATGCAGGATAGTCCCCGGCGCCAAACTGGTCAGGTGGTAGGAGGCGGCCAGTTTTTGCGGGGCATCGCGGCTGGTGGGGAGAGCCAAGAGGCGGCGTTTCACCTCGGCAACCGCATCCAGCATCGCATTCTTGCCGTAATACACGGGCGGGCTGTCGGCCCACGACCAGAGGCGTTCAGGATGCCAGTCCACCAAGGGATGCCCATTCCAGTCCCCACCACCGAATACCCTCAAAGCGTGGAGGCTGATGGAAAGCGCGATTAAGCAGGCGATGGCGTATTTCAGGAACGGTCTTGATTGGGCGCGCTCGAAGGGCGGATATAGATAGAGGCATAAGAACGGCGTGACATCCGCGAGCAGGCGTGGTCCATAACTGCCGCCCCCCCACCAATTGATCCACTTCGCGGTCAGCAGGATCGTTAGCAGGGGCGACAGACTCAGGTACTTGAGCAGAACCTGTTTAGAGTCCTTCCAGACCATGACCATGCCTACAAATGCCAATAGGAGAATCGGGGAATAGATGAACAAGCCTCGACTTGGACTGACTAAAATGCCGGCGAGGCCTTCACGCAGCGGCGTCTTGAACAGGTGCGCTCCAAGATTCCAGAGCCGTGACGGATCGATGATGCCAATGGCGAAACCGGTGCTGACGAGAGAGCCATTATAGCGCATATTATAGGCCATAAACCCCAGAAGCGGTGGAATCGCAGCCAGGCAAAACCCGACAAATTGGTGACGGCGCTTCAGGAGTATATATGTCGCGATCGGGATCGCCATGACCGCGTTCGACGGCCGACAAATGACAGCGCTGCCCAGCGCCAATCCGGCGTAGGCTGAGAATCTCGGCGCATCGAGGCCTTTGACCAGCCAGTAGATCGTTAGGGTCAGGAAGAGCTGACTCGGCCCATGCTGCCATAACGCTTGACTGCTGCTGCTGAAGCTACTGGTGCCAAAGGCATACACGCCAGCAATATACCAGGCGATTTTCTCATTTGTGAGCCGGCGCAAGGTGAACAGCAGCAGCACCACAGAGAGCGCCGTCATCAGCGTCGCAGAGAGTTTTTCTAAATCATGGATCCATGGGGATTGTGGGGACAGGCCACCGAGGACCGGTAGCAGGTATACCGGTATGGCTAGGACGCCCGCCCAGGGGGGATAGGCCGAGACGATTCGGCCATTGATGCGCTGCACAAACCACGGCATGTCGCCTTCATAGAGGAAAGGAAATTCGTCGAGGTCGAAATCGAACTCGCGCAACAGGCTCAGCGGTAGATAGCTCGCTGGAATCGTATCTCCGGCCGTGAGGGCCTTGTCGTTCAGGCTATACATGAACACCACGCCGAGAAAAAGTAACAGCGCGAATCGCCACCTCATGGCGGCTGGAATTCCCCCTCTCTTGGCGCGAAGCCAAACCGTTGCCACAGCGGTACACAGGAATAGAAGCAGGGGGCCCTGCAGATGGACCACCGCGACCAGAATCAGCCCAAGATTCAGCCGATACCCGCCTGTCACCAAGACGGCGAGAAGGTTGACGGTCGCGACGCAGAGGCAGGCGGCCGCTCCCATCTCGAGCATACACGTACTCGGTCCACTCATGGTCGATTCAACCACATCACGGTTCATCGGCGATCCAACCGCGCAGCCGCCCTGGTCACCCGGCCAAATCAGGGGCGTAATTCGCTAGGATACGGCACCAGCTGCTGAGGGATATCGTCGGCGTCGATCTCTGCAAGCCACGCCTGCCGATCCTTGAAATACTCCAGCAATCGACGCGTCTGGGGAAGAGCGATTTCGCGCGCCCACACCACTCTGGCGCCATCAATGTCCGCTTCGTTATATACCCATTCATTATTCGGCTGATGCTTGGGTCCATACCGTACAATCACCAGGTGATGTCCGCCATTCGCTTGTAGTTCTCTGAGGATGCGTGCCCGCTCAAATTCCCAGCCGATCGCCTTCAGCTGCATGCGCTGTGAAAACGCGCGCGCGGAGGAGGCAATAGTGATCACTACCAGCGCCCATATGAGGAACCTCCCCACCTGCCGACCGCGCCAGCGCCACAGGCGCAGGTACCGCAGCGACTGGAGCACGAGCATGACCACCAAACCAGTCAGCGGCGCTGCATAATGCGTCTGGACCCATGGTTCCATAAGTAACCCTACTGTAAAGATGCAACAGGTCAGGATGGCGAAGCGCGACCAACGATTCCTCACCAGCCATGGTAGCATAAGGATCGGAATCGTCAGTCCCAGCCGAAAATAACGCCCCCCTTGATAGAAGAGCCAAAGGGTTTTAACCTTATGCCAGGTCATCTTCGCCAGACCCTGGAGTGTCTGCTGTTGCTTGAACAAATAATCATTGAATAAATAAAAATGCCACATAATCGGGTGCCGATAACTCGGCATGGGGGGTGCAGCTTGCCACAGGAAGAGCGGCGCCGAAGCGTATGTCGCTTCATAGATCTGATATGGCATCCGGAGTACGTTCCCGGCTACGCGCCAATTGTAGAACCCCATCGCGCCGCCCGTCAGGGCAAGCACCGTGAGGATCGGCAGCACAACTAGGCCGATCAACACTCGTGGCCTGGGTCCCCTCTTGCTCAGCGTCCAGACAAGCAGCCCCACGGCTACCGGCACACTCGCCACGAGCCCTTCATACGGGCGGCTGTTGGCCAGCACTGCTAGCCCTATGCCGAGCAACAGAGAATCGCGTACATTCGGCCGACGAACGATTCGCCACAACGCACCAAAGACCAATGCACCACCCAGCATTGCGACCGTACCGCCCCAATAAGTTTGGCCCCAATCATGAAGAACCCCTGGGTGTAGAGCTGTGAGCCCTCCGCCCAGCAATGCCCACCCGGATGGCAGCCATGCCAGCAGCATCCAGTAAATTGCGGCACATGCTAAGGCGGTGCTAATCCATACTCCTACGATCGGGCGTCCACTGATGACCTGTCCCACCGCGAGCGTCAACCCCTGCGCCGGCAGATATTTTGAGGCATAGATCGGCTGTTGGAGAATGTGGAAGCTTTCGAAATGCACCCATAGTGGGTGTGCTGGGTTACTCAGCCGACCACGCGAGAAGGTATCTGCGGCGAGCAGGTAGCTAAATTCATCGTGGACACTTGGCTCAGGCATACGCCCGAGGAGAGAGAGCATCGCGCTACCCCCGAGTGCTAAAAGGCCGACGAGCATAATCGATAATCCTCGCCGCTGCCCGAGCCAGCCCAACCTACGTTCTACTGTACGCACCCACATAGCATCTCGTGGCTGCCTAAGCAGGACAACCACGAACATAACGACAATTGCCGTCGCTTCTGCTAGGGCTTCTTGGTACTCTGCCAAGAACCTTAGCATTGATCAGCTCCAAAGATACTGCTCATCACTGTGGTAAGACCCGCATTGCTAGGCGGCATCATCAAGCCTTTGCCCTTTTCGACTCGGATGTTGCGCCGCCTTATCACTGGGACATCGAAACGCCGTGGATCAATATCTGGGTGTTTCTACACACGTGCATAGGCGGGCAAGCTGTCGCTACAGGCAATATTCAGCGGTTGGGCATTGCTGGGATCAGCTTCGAAATGCATTCCATCCTGCTCATCTGCGGTGCGTTCCCAAGATGCTGGCGAAAAAGCTCGACAGGACAGTTTGAAAGCCAAGGGCTGTCAACGTCATACCAGGGATCACCAAACGCATGGTCTGGGTGTAGTCTAGATTTCCAAAGTTGACTGACTGCCATTGTTTCACCGCTGCCAACAGGAGCGCAATACCAATGAGCAGGGCTACCGATGCCATGAGCAGTCCTCGCTCGAGATTGACGAGTTCGAAAAACCGGGTGAAGCGCTGATCTTCGGGCATGAGCCCTTCGTTAATAGCGAAGGCCTTGGTGAATACCGCGAAGAGGATCGATTGATAACCGCAGAGAATCCCCAGGCTCGCGAACAGTAGCGTGTGCACGTCAAAGGTCATGCCTCTAATCGTCATGCCCGGCATAGCTATCCCATAAGCGAGGAGCCCCAGCAGAATGAGCAACGCTCCCGGTATCAGGAAGAGCCAGCGGGGACTATACATCAGGTAGAACCGCAGCGTGCGCCATCCGTCGCGGAAGGTTTTGAGATGCGGTGCGTGCGACTGGCGTCCGTCCGGGTGTAGGGTGATTGGCACCTCTCCAATCCTGGAGCCAAAGAGGCTTGCCTTGATAATCATCTCATTGGCGAATTCCATGCCTGTGCAGCGCAGATCGAGGCGGTCATACAGTTCCTTCGTGAAGCCGCGCATGCCACAATTCACATCGTGGATAGGTGCGTTGAACATCCACCGCGTCATGTGTGAGAACATCGGATTGCCCCACCAGCGATGTAGAAACGGCATCGCGCCAGGTAGGACTGTACCCCCTCCCGAGGGGAGGCGACAGCCCTGTACAAGGTCAAATCCTTGTCGTAACTTTTCAAGAAATCGTGGGATGTCACGAAAGTCGTAGCTGTCATCCGCATCACCCATAATGATGAACTTGCCGCCTGCCGCCGCAATACCGCCCATCATGGCATTGCCATAGCCTTTTGCTTCCACATGGACGACATGCACTCCCATGTGGGCAGCAATCGCTTGGGAACCATCCGTACTGCCATTATCCGCCACGACGACCTCGCCCTGGATGTTGTGCTCGGACAAGGCACGCTGGGCCTTTTCGATGCACGCTTCGAGAGTATCTGCTTCGTTAAGGCAGGGCATCACCACAGAGATTTCCAGGCACGAAGTTTTCCCTAAAGGCTGCTGAATTAGCGCCTCTTGTATCGCTGAATGACGGTCAGATGCGATCATAGCGGCGGTCAACGGTGGATGAAGGGTCTGAGGCTACCATATAGCAACGGAATATAAAGCATCTGTCGGGTACAGATCGAAAATGGTCAGAGCATAGCTAGGTTCCCGAGGTGTGTCAACCAGATATCTCAGTGGCTCTCCACGCTTCGATTTCCCGGGAATGAAAGGTCCGCTGCGCTGCCGACATGGACGCTAAATTTCAAAGGAGGAATACCCCGATCTGAAAACCAGGTCAATAGTTCACAGACCAACCCGACCTCCAGGGTGTATTCCCCAGGTTCGAGCGGTGCCTTGATCGTTGTTCGAAACTTGTAGGCCTGGCCTGGGAAAATGTCATAGGCCAAATCCTCGCGTCCCTCTTTAAAGGGCACACCGTTAATCCCCTTATACCAGCGCCATCCCAGGCGGACCTTTCCTCTCTCATCTCTTGGGTCAGCGAGCCAAACACTCTGGCCGGTGTTTGTCGCTTGCAGTGCCACAGCGATGGCACTGGAGGTAATCGTCGTGGACGAGGGTTCCTCCAAGACGTAAGCCGCCGAGAGCGACTGGGAGGCGCTGGCGCTGGTCTGATAAGCATTCGGGCTGACCTGGACAAGCTCGGCAGAAGCTTGAAGACCAAGTGTAGGCACGGCAAAGCTTAACCTATACTGTCCCGGTGAGGAAGGGGTTCTGATCGACAAACCAGTCGACCAGACCTCCCCGGCTCTCAAGGCTATAGGCAATGCCACCTTCTGCCGTTGCATGTGCACTTCTCTCCTTTCCACGTCCTCCCACCTGATCTGCGCCTGTGTCCGTCCTAACGGAGGTGGATGGACCCAAAGACGCTGGCTCCTGCTTTTTATGAGGAGCCCGAATCTGATCATCTCCCCTGCAGGCAACCGCATCGCTTCCCCGTTGGGTAGTCGATCCAGCATAGCGAGCGCCAAATCCTGCTGAGGCATCGTTTCGAGGGGCAAAAGCCTATACACCACATCCGACCCAAAGCGCGCCACCTCTTCCAGGCGGATAGTGGCAAGGTCGGCCTCTTGCCACCTCGCAACGTCCTCGCGCGTAAGCTGATCGGTGTGTATGACCACCCCCTTCATTCCCAATTCGCTCAAGATCTCGACAGCCTCGAGCGAGGGCAGCGACGAAATTTCTGAGTTCAGTTGAGCATGCGTCGGGGGAAGAAATCTGCTGGTCCCATTCATGAGAGGCAGCCAATGATAGGTGCTAAAGTACATATACTTCAATGCCTGCCAGAAGCTTTCCCCCAGAGGCAACTCGACAATAGGCCCATCGAGTTGCTTTGTCGCCAACCATCGATACACCTCGGGGACGTTTTGCCCGGTTGGAATGTCTGCGAGAGGCGGTGGGTTGAAGCCGAGCTCCAATGTGAACAGGCCGATCCAGAAGAGGGCCAAGAGGCATTGCAGCCTGTGTGTCGATCGCTGTAGGCGACCCCAGCGGCTCTGCAAGAATTCACTCGCCTTCAAGAAACCTAGGGCTGCCAGCACACTTGCAGCCAATGCAGCCAGCAGCGCAAACCGGGCTGGCACCCTCATGGCGTGAAATCCAGGGACGAGGTAATAGAACAGCAGGTAAGGCAGCGGGAGACCGGTGTTCTTGCCAAGGATCACCAGAAACGGCCCAAGCGATAAGAGCAATGCCACGACGAGAACGCTCCTAAAGAGCCTCTGCAGTTGGCGAAGCCTATCGGCCGGGAAGCTCTCAGCCGTGGAAAGACATCCAACTACAGCAAGGAAACCTAGGACGAAACCAGGAAACAGCATCTGCAAATTGTCCGGGTAACGGAGGCGAGGGAAGTAAGATTGAACCAGTGCTAAATACGCACCGTTGAACAAATATGGAGGACTGAAATAATTCAGCAATGGATCAGCAGCCCAATAGATGCAGTCTTGCAGCGATGTTGAAAAACCCCATTGCTGCTGAATCGCATAGTAGGGAAGGTGAAAGGGCAGGAGCACAAACAGACTGCCCACAATAAACGCAGCATACCGGGGGATCATCGTACGGTTGAGAAGCCCCCTATCGATACGTACCATATAGTACAAGACATACACACCCACCGCGATGGTGATCATCCACCCCAGATATACCGAAGACAGCATCTGCAGCCAATAGAACACTGCGAACCACGCCAGATCCCCCCAGCGCTTACTCCACACGAACCTATCCAGGAAGAGGAAGACAAGCGGCGCCCAGTAGAAGTTAGCCAGCTGCAGATGGCCGAGCTCGGCAAAACGAATCGGGGCGAAGGCAAACATGCACCCCGAGAGCAGAGCCGCCCAAAAGTTCTCTGTCCAGTGATGTACCAGGAAGAACATGCTGAGGCCAGAAAAGATGAAGGCCAGGAAAAACACCATGTTATAGGCTATGATCGGATTGCCTGTCAGGAGATAGGGAGGGGCGAAGATGGGGACCACGGCGATCATGTGCTCTGAAAACGCCAGCGTATTTTGCACCGGGTAGAAGATGTTGGCGTTGAACAGGTTGAACGGATCGGTCGTGAGGGCATGAACGCCCCAGGCAAGGATCCAGGTGACTAACTCGGGATCTCCGAGGCCACCAGGAAGCTGGGTACCGAAATGCTTGATCAGGGGATAGGTCTTGAGCAGCGTCAGCGCCGTGAAGAATGCACCGGCAAGGGCGAGATTAACGATCACGGGTTCGCGACGTAAAGTGGCAAACAGAGCCATCGGCGGGATCCTTGACAAACGCCTAGCAGGGCCATGGCCGCGCCCCGGCTACCGTCTCAGCGTCTCCACCTTCAGCCCAGGGACCAAGCCTCGTGTTGGTGACAAGTCTTATCCGTAACAAGACGTCAAGACACACGCCAAAATACCGTGTGCTTTCATCTTCATAACCACTGTGGCAAGAAGCATGATGCTTAGGCCCGCTCCTGGCCTGGCTCATACGGCCACCATCGCCTCGATATCCGCCAGCAACTCCTTCCGTAGGTGTCTGAGCCGCTTCTCCAGCCGGCTGCTCTGCTGTGGCGCCGCGGCTTGGCATACTTCCGCCAGCAACCACTCCAGCCTGCCCTCGCCCTCAAGCACTTGCTGCCAATGGGACACTGCCCCTGGCTCCGGCTTCCGCCCCAGTAACGCCAGGTGGGCGCGCTCCGCTAATACCTGATACTGCCATGTCTTAGCAGCCCCGGCACGGACCTCAATTTCGCCAACCAGCGGCGCCGACCCGCGGTCGGAAAACCAGCACACGCCCTCTTCAACTACATCGACAAAGAGCTCGTAGAGACCTGGGCGATCCGGCAGCAAGACATCCAGTAGCACGGTTTCCTTGCCACCCGATGGCAAGGCGGCAGGGGGCACAGGCAGGCGGTGGAGCTCGCGGAGGAGGCGGCCAGTGTGTGAGCGTAGATGCACGCCAATGCTATACCGGCGACCTCCATCGACGCGCCATTCCGAGGGACTGAGGTTCTCCACCGTCAATAGGCGAGCGATCCGGCTGCCCTGGGAGCCCACCAGCACGCCCCGATCCAGGCTGAGGCGGGCCATGTAACGTCCCGCCGCGATTCCTTCATGATGCTGCAGCTGCGCCACGCGCGTCTCCGCGTTCAACGCATTGTAGGCATCCCCGCCCCCATAGAGCCGCCCAGCGGTCTCGCCAGCGTAGAGCTGCGCCGCCGCCTCGCTGCCCGCGGTATAGCGCTTGGATGCCCCCTCGCTATGGGTAAACACCCACTTGAGGGGTACGCCAATGTCGGCCGCCCGCCGCCGGGTTTCGGCCACCTCCTCATCGCTATCGTTCCATTCAAACAGGATGTATTGCCAGATGATCTCCACCCGATCCGCCGTGCCAGCCTGCTCACACGCGCGCACGAGCGCCTCCATGTTGGCCAGGGCTCTCTGCAAGTTGCCATTCACGCGGTAGCGGCGATAGCTTTCCGGCCATGCCCCGTCGATAGAGAAAACGATGAGATCGATGAGGGGTTCAGCGGCGAGGGCCCCGATCTTCTTGGGATTCAACGCCAGCCCATTTGTGCTCGTGTGCAAGAGCACGTCGGGCCGCTGGCGGCGAACCGTCTGCAAAAAGGGGATGGCGTCTTTGTGCAAGAAGGGCTCGCCATAGTCGTAAAAGAGAATCCATTCAAGGTCCGGCAACTGGTCCACCACGCTCAGCATGACCTCGAGCGGCAAGAGGTTGGCGCGGTCGTCGGGAAAGCCGGGATCGGTGTGAAAGTAGGTGACCGGGCAGGCCGGGCATTTGAGGTTGCAGTAGGAGGTGGGCTCTAGTTGCAGCTTGCGCACTACGCGTCCGGTCAATCCATCCCGCGGCGTGGCCCGCGACATGCGCCCGGCGCACTCGGCCTGGAGCACTGGACACCAGGCACCGGGTTTGGTGGTGAGCTGCCAACGCCGCAGGTCCTGATATAAGGGGCCGTTGTAAATATCCGCAATGCGGTCGCGATAGACATTGCCGTACACCTGCCTGCCGGCTGAATCATGACACGAACACACGATATCGCCGTTGGCCAGGACACAGATCTCGTCGAAGATCATGCGGCAGATCACGGGTGGGAGGGAGGGGCGGGCGAAGTGTTCCAGAAATGCTGGCAGTTTCATAGCTTCTCATCCTCATGCTCTACCGGGGTACGGTATACTTAGGATTACTGATTCCCTCAGCATAGAAATTTATCTCTTCAAGTGTTTCCATCGCTTGACCACGGCAGCCGCCGCATGGTCATAGAAACCGCTCGGTACTTTCTTACTTTCAACTTGGTTATACTGGTTTTTCAGACGCGTAAGACAGGTGCACGCTCTCGTGCTCGGGAAAACACGACATCCCAAGAACCCGGCGCATAAGGCATACCGGACCCCATGGTCAAAAGGTGACATGGCTCACAACAATAGCTCCCATGAGCGTACTCATCAACCATTGTCGTTCGACATCAACCTTTCGAGGGGAGGAAATACCAGAAAATTTCGCCCAACGTAGCAGGCCCCCTAGGTCATGTCAAGCTTAAACAGGCGGATAGCCGTCCAGGTTTAAGCCGACGATATCGGCTGAGCATTTCCACGTGAGGGGGAACCACCCCCTGCTAGCGTTGCCATTCGCACAGGGCTGTGCCGTTGGGGCCGTCCGCTCGTAGGTTTCTCACAGCGAAGGCCAATGGGCGACTGTCAGAGGGAATGAACACGGCCGGATTGTGACTGATAAACTCGATACGGTTCTGACCCATCTCGAGGTGTAGTGTTACCGGTTCAAAAGCCCTAAATAGGTCCCAGCTGATATCCCACATCGCAACTTTTTCCCCGTTAACCAAGACGTCTACTGTGTTGGGGCTACGAATGGAGTAGATATCGCCACGTATGAGCATATCACCTCCCTCCACACTTATGACTCGCATCTCCGCGTGCCCATCTGTCCAGCGCCACCACTCATGCCCACTCTGGCCCCATTCCCATGCGTGCCATCCCGCAACAAACATCAACGTACAATGAGGAGATGGTGACATAAAAGGCTCGGTACGTGGGGAGTCCCCGGTCGAGCGAAGTCCCACCCTATCCTGGAATGCAGCAGATAATTTCCCATTGATAATTCTTGCGATGATCTCGTGTCCTAATTCATTCGGGTGAATAACATCAAAAAACAGTGTTTGTGGACTTTCGCTAAATTCATACTCATCATTAATGTCAATAAACTTAATATTTTTTTCTAAAAATACCTCTTTAGATTCAATAATCAATTCTTTATACCTTTTGGGAATTTTCCTTTCTAGATATTCATACTTCTGAGCCCAAGTGTTTAAAACTTCTTGCTCACTTTCAGACAGTACCTTTTTATTACCTAGCTCAGGCTGAAAAACAACCAAGAATTGAGCCGATCGAGCACTGGCAAATGAGTACATTTTACTTATATTAGAAATGTATGTTTTGAGGATTTTTTGAAAATAAATTCTCTCATTTAATAAAAATTCACTAGCTGGAGTTAATTGAGCTTCTGGTGGATTATTTCCTTCTCGGATCATTTTGTAATAATTGGCCAATTGATCTTCAATCATATAAAAATTGCTACTATATCCAATTGGCGCATATGGTAACGGCCACTTTTTTATAAATGCATAAGGATTATAAATATCATTCCAACCATCGAATACAATATAAAGTGATGGATTAAATTCATCTAAATAGTGTACCATTTGAGATAACTCTTGTCCCGAAAGAAAACCCATGACGGCACTGTTCATCACATTATAGGTGTCATTATAACGGCTGAGTTTGGACGGAAAAGCTTTGTCATTAGCATCTAGAACCCACCCAAATGCTGCAGACCCTCCCAAGACGATAGCTAGATAAGATTTTTCACTTGTATAACCATCTCGAAACCCATATTGATTTATAGAATATTTAGTTGATTTTTGATTTGGGTAGTTCTTATAAATAGTGAACGGATCAATCATTAACTTGAGCATTCCTTCTAATGTGCTGAGTCTTTCTCCTTTCTGGTTGTAAAATGAATAAGAGTATTCGTCACCCTGTAATTTATGGGCATCTTGGATTGGTTTCTTGACTATATAGCCATACATGTAATATCCCAGGGCAAGGCTTCCAGCCAAAGATACAAGAGCGAGCGAAATATTAATGAGAATATTTTTGCCCATTGGAACCATCATTTTATCCCAAGCACTGGAAGTCTAATCAGCCGCTCGCCCCTACACGGCTGCGCGGGAGCCCAGCCATGGTCACTAGGCTACCTTTTTGAGCGCCAGTTGGCCAATCAGCGCAACGACATCAGTTGTATAGAAAAAGAGCAGCGCGACCATAACTGTATCCGCGGCAAGCCGAACACTTGTTTTCTCGAAGTACCTTTCGTAAAACTTGTCGCATTCACGTGCAAACAGTGTCAGGAACCCCAGCAAGCCTGGGAATATGAATACAGCCTTCATGACCGCAAAATCTCGGAGGCGAAGGGAATAGACGACGATGAATGTGATATAACCGAACATGGCAAACTCCAATAGCCAATCTTGCCACTGAGGCGGCGGTGAGTTCGCCTTTGTCAACCATCGGAACGCGGCGACGATTCGTCTCCCAATCGCCACGATGAGAAGTACCGTGGGGAAAAGCGCGCAGAGAAAAATCAGTCTGCCAATCGTCCACGCCCCACTCGTGACCCATTGCCCGCTATCACTCGGTAATCGCCACGACGGTGGCCAGGCGTCGAAATGCGCGAAGTGGGCCCTGCCATAGAGCTGAGACCATAGGGAGGTGCGATGCAGCGGGTATTTTTCCGCATCGGTCGTGCTCACGGGATTCCTTAGAAGGTCGAACAAGCGGAAGGTCAGCAGGGCATCCGCAATGGAAGTGACTCCTGGCTTGTAGACAAATGATTTCTCAAGCAACTTTGGAAAAGGCGCCGGCAACATGGGGGTCGCGAAAGGCGAACCATAGCGGCGATACTGATCCCAGTATGAGCCAACCCTCGGCACGACTGCCAGATAGGCCCCTAGAAAGATGGATCCGTACAGCACCACCCGATGTCGCGTGCGTTGGGAGTTATTCGGCGACCCGAGGAATGCCATAGCAAACACCCCGAGTATGGCGAGAAATACCACGAGTCCATTGCCTTTGGAAATTCCCGCCAAGACAGCGGACACCGTCATCCAGCAAAAATCCTTGCTTCCTAGCCTTGCGAAAAAGCGATAGCCAAAAAACAAGGCCAGGCCGACGAATAGGATCACGAAGGAATCGTTGGTTGCCTGGGCGTTGATACCGATCAGCCCGGGGTTGAAAGCAAGCAACGCACATGACAAGAGGGAAGCCTTTGCCGACACGTTGACTTCGCTGCGGAGGAAGGCCAGCGCAATCCAGAGCGTGACAATGCCTGCCGCACAACTCACCAGCTGTGCCAAGCGGATGCGAATGAGTGGTGATGAGGTCGGCAAGGCTCGCCAGAGAGCTGCGACAGTGACATGATAGAGTTTCGGTTGGAAGGCTTCCCAGAACTCCGCTTTGTCTGGGATACGGTTTTCATCAGCGATGACGCTGATCACCTCAATATGATTATCATTGGCCTCCAGGTTGACAACGGCTAAGATCACTCGAAGCAAGGCGCCCGAGAGAAAGACGACGACAACGGCTTTCCCCCACTTTGCCTGCTGTATGCTTGGGACTTTCTCCATGGAGGCGAGTGGGAACCTCATCGCAAGCCCCGGGGCAGTGTACACCCCTCGATTTTGCTTGTCATCATCGCTCATCCAGCCCGATTGCTGGTGGCCTGGGCGACGATTTCATAGATGATCACCCCATCGTGATCGTAGACTTTGCGATACATGTCTGGCCTGGATTCGAATTCCTCACGCGCGATCGGTTCTCCTAAAAGCTTCTTCTTGCCAACATAGACATACCTGGCCTTGAGCCGCGGCGAAGCGGTGCGGAATTCATCGAAGAAAAAGGGGCTCAAATGCGGGTCTGTAATGGGACGGAAGGCGATAGCCGGAATCCACAGGCCAGCATCGCCATAGCGGTTCTGGACCACAGCTTCCGGAGGGGTGCTTTCGGCAATCCATTGGATGGCTTTTAGGTCGGCTTCACTCACGAGTGCATTTGGGATCAAGCCTTTATAGAAGAGCTTCTCATTATGGCGGATGGCGACAAAGATGATCAGGGATGCCATGCCCCAGAGGAGGATATCCCTTCGAGCCACGAGACGGCACACACCATCGAGGAGCGCCCCAATGCCGAGTCCAGAGGGCAACAACAACAGCAGAGCCACCCGTTCGGGATAAATCGCATAGGAGAGTGGCAGGAGCCAATACATCGAGTTGATTACCAGGCCCACGACCGTCAGAGCGCAGATGCCGCTCGCGAGCGCGAGATGGGGTCGGCGGTATGCTAAGACCAAGAACCCGAGAACACTGAGCGTGACAAAGGAGGCACTAAAAATCTTCTCTGTCAGGTAAGGAGGAATGGTGACGAGGGCGTTGCTGAGCGTACCTCCCCAGGCTCCACCAGCTCCACGCTGTTGAAAATGCCTGACCCATTCGATCTCTCCAGTCGAGACCTCCGTCGACAGGAGGGTGGGAAGACAAACGCTCACCAACAGCCCACTGACCACGCTAATCGCCAATAGGTTCCACATGAGCCGCTTCAGATCTCCGCGTTCGGTATGCAGGCGGTCGATCACGACATAGACGGCGACAGGAAGCATGGCATACCATAATCCAATGACCGGAATCAAGTGGGTGAAGAGACTTGCCGCCACGAACAAGGCACATAAACCCCACATGCTGAGGGACATTTTCTCTTCGAGGCGTGGTAGAAAAACCAGACCCACGACAAGTAAGCCGAGTGCCAGGAGAGTGGGGTCCCCCCCCCACTGCACGAAATACTGTGGGTTTCGCGGCAAAAAAGTCACGAGTAGTGCCACCATGGCACTCGTCGGCCGGTCCCAAAACACCCGGACAAAGCCATAGAACGCTAAGGTCAAAAATGCCAGCGTGCTGGCCTCCATTAGCATCGCACTGCGATAGATCGGGATGCCACCGAGCCTGGACATGAGGGCGGTCAGCACCTGGAAGCCGACTGGATAGGCTCCGAAGCTTTCGATCGGTAGGAGCGGAAGATGCGAGGACGGGACCGTATCCCCCGCAGCGATCAGGGCCGCCATATAGCTGTGCATGCTCATATCAGCCCCTGCTGGGGTAAGCGGCCATCGCCAGACGAACGAAAATCGCAGCGCTGCGGCGACCACCAGGAGGATCACGGCAAACGCGTCGTCGCGGTCAACGGTCACTAAGTCACGCTCAGGGCATGTCCATAACCCTATCCCCATCGAGACCGGCGCGAGCACGAGTACCCCATAAGCCCAATAACTCAAAGGGATCTTGCCATAGGGCAGGAACCAAAAGGTCACAATCCAGAAGGCTATCGACGTTCCGACCACAAAGACCAGCACGTCCGAAAGGTAACGTTGTCGCCAGCACGGTAGGTACATCACCAGCATTCCAGGCAAAATAAGCAACAGCAGCGGACGACAAATGAATGTGAAGAGGCCCAGCAAGAGTATCATCAAGCTGAGACGAGACAGACGATGACCTTTCACACAGGTCATAACATACCCCACATGACCTGCGCTAGCCTTCACGATCAGCGCCTTGACAGCACATGTCATCACGACGCCCCTCAAGAAGGTGGAGACCTGTGCTGCTCGAATCCTTTGGCTTCACCCACAAGGTACAACGGGCGCTGTTTCACCTCCTCGTAAATCCGGCCTATATACTCGCCGATAATGCCGAGGCTGATCAGCTGCACGCCTCCAAGAAATAACACGCCGACCATGACGGAGGTCCACCCCAATACCACCCGGTCTGTGAACAGCTTAAGCCCAATAGCATAGGCGATGTAGAAGAAGCCGACGGAGGAGATCAGAAAACCGAGGTAGCTGGCGAGCTGCAGGGGAACGAGGGAAAAGGACAGGAGTCCGTTGAGGGCAAACCGCAGCATCTTTTTAAGCGGATATTTCGTCTCGCCCGCCTGCCGCACATCTCTGACAAAGGTGACCGAGGTCTGCCGGAAGCCGATCCAGCCTGCCAGGCCTCTGATGAATCGGTTGCGCTCGCGGATGCTTTGCAGCGCCTCGACGGCACGCCGGCTCATCAGCCGGAAGTCGCCTGCATCGAGCGGGATCTCAGTCGCGGTCATGCGCCGCAAGAGTCGATAAAATATCGCCGCCGTAGCTCGTTTGAAAAGCCCTTCCCCCTGACGGTTTTCGCGCACGGCGAAGACGACATCATAGCCCTTGCGCCACTGCTCAATCAGCCGCGGGATAACTTCTGGAGGATCTTGCAGGTCCGCATCCATCACCACCGCAGCCTGTCCTGAGCTATAATCGAGGCCCGCGGTAATAGCGATTTGATGCCCGAAGTTCCGAGACAAGTTAACGAACTTTACCCGTTCATCCCTGGCCTGAAAATCTCGCAAGAGTGAAGTGGAATCATCCTGGCTGCCATCATTGACAAAAATAATTTCATAGGGCTCGACCAGTCCCTCCATCACCCGAGTGAGGCGGTCGTACAGCGAAGGTAACACCTCCGCCTCGTTATAGACGGGTATGACAATGGAGTAAAGAATCGCGTCAGATCTCTTCGCCTGCGTGGCCACCTCCATCATCTATCTCTCCCGCTCTCAGGGCAACACAGACTCGGCAGCGAAGACCACTATGTGCGAATCGTCGGGGAATGCATAAGGCTGTGGCAAAAGGACGAAACCGGAATCTTCCCGAGCTACGTGGGCCTGGATCTGGGCATTATACTGGGTCGAAAATTCCGGGCCCTGGTAGCCACTCCTTTTAATCAGCACGAAATCATACATCTGCAAGCGTTCAGCATCAATGGGGCCGTCGAGAATATGGAAAAAGCTGAGGGGGAGGCGCTCGGCTTCGACATAGTAGCGCAAGGTACTGGCATTAAACGACGGATGGTCAGGGACGACCAGGATCTTCGCCCGTTGATTCTTATATTCAGCCGTGGCCCTGAGGAGATCAATCAAAGTTTCTCTGGTCAGCTGCCCCTCTCTGACCGCCGTCGTATGTTTTTGGAACCCCCTCTTATCGGGCTCACGTCTCAGGATAACACGGTAAACGAGCTGCACGTCGGCGGCGACCGACCGCTCCTGCGCTGTCTCGCTGAGGCGGTTGTGCAGCTCGGCGATTTCCCGCGCCCTGTGCCAGTCCGTCAGCTCAGCCAGAGTTGCGAGTAGAGCCGAATTTGGCCATTGCCTCTCAGAAGCTGGAGGAATTTTGCCGCAGACCCAGCTATAGTGCGGATACTCGTGGCTGATGATGGCCACGGAGTTGAAAGAGAGCCTGGGCGGAAGTCTCGGCAGGCCATAAGTCAATCCAAGGTAATTTACGCCGCCGATGATGACCGTCAATCCCATGACGGTGCGCCTCACCCAGGAGTTTCCAATGGCCATTGTGGCACCACTGATAAGCAGCGCAATGGGAGGCAGGAGGGGTTGTGCATAGCGTTCCTCACCTTTATTGGGGACAAGCGTGAGAATGACATAACCGGCAATCAACCACGCCCACAGATAGCCGGCATGGCGCACTGCCGTCGGTTCACTTATGGCAGTGTCGGTGACAATGGGCCTATGGTCAGTGCCAAGGAAAGCCTTGGTTCCCGAGAAAATCATGAGGCCCGCACACAGCAGGGCATACGGGAAAGAGATCCCATGATTCATGAGATGGAGCGCATAATAACTTAGGTTCTGGAGGCTCAAAATCCCCTCTGCACCTTTACTGTACGGCACAGACCCTGCCTGGAAGCCATAATAGATCAGATAGCCAAAGGCGGTGCGGAAGTTTGGCCCCCACCAGACGGATGCGACAAGCAGGCCCATGCCAACGGCCAACAGGAAATTTCTCAGCACAGCTGTACTGAGCTGTTGCCGCCAGCCTACACATACTAACGCGCATATAACTGGGCCGATGAAGAAGACGCCGGTCATCGTCTTGGTTAACACGCTGAACCCCGCTAACGCCCCGAACATGAGGCACCAATGCCGACAGCGAAACTCCTCGGAGCGCAACAGGGCATACATGCTAAGTGTGGCAAAGGCTGTCGCAGGGAACTCCAACAGGTAATCCCGGGAGTAATTCACCGTCGCCGTAAAAGTCGCGGCGATGAAGGCCGCCAGAAGACCTGCCCTGCGACCATAGAGGTGGGCACCCAGGAGATAGATCCCCCCTAGCAGTAAGCCGAGATAGAAGATGTTCGTCAGATAGGCCACTAGACGGGAGGGACCAAACAACAGGTATAGCGGCACGGTGGTGAGAGGGTAGAGGGGGGCCACATCAGTGCTGAGGTGGATGAACTCTCTATACGCCGCGATGGGGCCATAGTCGACAAGGGCATGTAGATACCGCAGCCCCATATAGAGATAGAACGCCTGATCCCATGGAGGCGGGAAGGTCAGCCAATGCCTGTCCAGCCAGATGACGTTGCCGATCGCATAGCAGATTAGCACTCCGACAAAGAACCAAAGCACTGCCCCGCGGCCGAGCTTCCTCCCCGGCCCGAAAGTTTTCCCTAACGAAAGGGCAAGCGGCCGCCATTGTCGGAGAGCGTTCATGAGATGGGTGTGGGAGCAGTGGAGGACGTCCCACCACCTTCCAGGAACGCTCTGCCGTTGCTCCCCAATGCTTGCCTCAACGGTTCATTGGACAGGAGCAGCATCAGACACTCCTTCAATTCATCAGCGTTCTCGTAGAGTAATCCAGCATTCGACACCAGACACAAATCCCGCAACGCTTCGACAGCTTCGGGAACGAGAATGGGTACCTGCCTCTGCAACGCTTGAAGAGCATAGCTATAGGACTGCGGACCAGCCGAGGGGATGATGAACAGTCGCGCTTCATCCCACACTTCCTCCACTGCTAGGTCAGCGCGGCACACTAACAACCGTCGCCCCAGTTTTTCTTCCGCCTCTGTCAGGCGCGAAAACATCTCTCGAATCTCCATATTCCATGAGGTTTCCGCATCATAAAGCAAGACGTCGAAGTCGAGCTTCGGAAGGGGCTGCCTCTGAGCGATGACCTCCCGATATACGTCGACTATCCGCTCCACCTGCTGCCGCATCTGGTATGCCTGAATTTTGGTGAGTGCTCGTTCCCCCATGGTCTTCAACAGCTCAGGACGCGCCAGGAAGCGTCCGATACGTTCCGCGATGGCGAGACTATCGCGAAGGGGTATCAAGTACCCGGTGACCCCATCTTCGACCAATTCGCCGATGCCGCCCACATCTGATGCGATGACAGGAATGCCACTGGCCATTGCTTCGGTGATGGTCACCGGGCTATTCTCCGGCCAGACGGAGGGTACGACGAGCACGTCGATTTGTTGGTAGAGAGTGGCAATCCGACGGTTCTCCACCTGCCCACAAAAGGTTACGAATGGGTCAAGGCCACGCTCATGGCAGAACGTCCGGAACCGTTCGGCATCCTCTCCGGTCCCGACAACCAATAGTCGCACCTGACTGGCATCCATCAGACTCAGCGCGTGCAGTAAGACATCAAGTCCCTTATGTTTCCCCAGGTGTCCGATAAACCCCAAGGTGAGCTTGGCCGGGCTCCGTTGGTCGGGCGCGAAATTTTCCGCGTCAATGCCATTGTGAATCACCATGATTTTGCCATTCGGGATCCCATTTGCCGCGTATTGCGCTGCGGCATAGCGACTCGGCGTGATGAGTCGATCCACTTGGCGCAGCGCAAACAAGATGTGGGCATTGCGTACCGGCGACGGCAGCGGCAGACGCCCAGCCAGCATCTCTCGACAGTCGAGGCAGACGAGACCGCCCTGCTTGCAGATGTTGCCGCTATTCTTCAGGAGAGTATTCTTGAAGCAGATTCCCCAGTAATCGTGCAAGGTCATGACCGTAGGAATCCGTCTTTGGTAGCACTCATCGATCAGCCCAATCGACAGACCAACGATATTATGAAAGTGCACGACATCTGGGGTAAACTTGTCCAGCGTTCGGCAGAATTCGCGCCTGATGTCCGGGCTGTTGAAATCCCATGATGTGCCGCTGATATCTTGTGCCGAAAGACTCACCCGGGTGATTTGGAAGGGTCCGTTCTCATGTGTGACCCGATGGGTGCGGAACCACTGGCCTCCCAGGCGCCCGGAAAACACCCGCACGTCATGACCCATCTGCTGCAGGATCTTGGCCTGCTTGTAGGCGATCAGTTCTGCCCCCCCCAGATAGTGTGGAGGGAAAAAGCTGCTACAGATCAGGATGCGTATGCCCCTCCCGGCATCAGGAAGATAGCTCTCCCGGGTCAAGCGGCCGATGTGATCCCAGGTAAATTTTGACCGCAACCTTCGTTGCCCCCGTGACGCCATCGCGTCTGCCAGATTCTCATCGCGCAACATGATCCGCAGCTTCTCCGCCAGTTGTACAGCATCACCATACGGAAACGTCAGTCCGCCCTCCCCGATAACGCTGGGAATCGCCCCAGTCGCCGCTCCAATCACGGGAGTACCACAGGCCCATGCCTCTAAGAACACAATCCCAAACGCCTCGAATCGGGAAGGCAGGACCAACACCTCCGCCAGATGCAGAAGATTGATTTTCTCCTGGTCGGACACCGTCCCCAGATCGATAATGCGCTCCTTCGCTGCGGCGGAGAGAGTACCATAGAAATCCTCAAACCAGCTGGACGACGGGCCCGCCAGAAGTAATGCTACGTCATCCACAGCAGATACGTGCTGGACGGCGGCCACTAACGTGGCAATGCCTTTATACTCCAGTTTCCTCCCGACAAATAGGATGATTTTGGTCGCCGGTGACAGGCGATGTCGACGGCGCAACTCCGCCTCAAACTGCTCCAGACCACCGGCAACGTAGTCCTGGATGTGGACACCGTTGCCGGTGACGATGATTTTCGCCGGGACCACACCTTTCTTGACGAGATAATCTCGCTCATAATCGCTGACGGCGATGACCGCATCACAGCGCCGCAGCAGCCAATAGTTTGACCACCGTTCATAATGGGGATGATCCGGATGAAAGTGCGGGGTGATCACCACGCGCTTCTTCCGAAGCCTCGCAGCAAGATAGCCGATGAAGTTGTGCGGATAAGGAATGGTATGGAGGTGGACCACATCGGCCGCCTCCGCTTCAGCGAAGAGGCGGCCATACATTTCGATGGAATGGGGGCCATAAAAATAGATGCGCAGCAGCTTATCCAGAATGAACCGGAAGACCAGATGGTGCAGGAGGTGAATCGGCAGGGAGCGCTTATACCGCCGGACCAGAACCCCGTCATCCCAATCGACCTGCCCTAATCGCACCCGCCAGCGATCATGGGGCGGATCCTTCCAGTACTCCTCTTCCTCAAGAATATCTAGGGTGAGGACCTTCACCTGATCGCCCAGCGAGCTGAGATAGCGGGAAACCTCCCGACACCAGGTCTCCGAGCCTCCGACAGCCGGAGGATAACGTTGAATAACGTGTAGGACTCTCACCCCTGCAACTCCTGATAAATGTCAAGCGTATCGAGGTGTTCCCCGGTATGATCGTCTAGGATGGCACTCACGAGGTAGCGCTGCAGGGTCAGGATCTCCGCTGTACAGAATTCATCCGGGGGCGATACCGCTGAGTCGACCATGAATACTGCGGCGGTATGCCAATCATAGTGACATTCTATCTCTGTGGCGCGCCGCGGAAGCACTGTGCAATGCTTGGCAAAACTCGCAGAAGGTTGCGCTGGAACCCGTGCCGCACCAATCGAGGACGTCTGAAGGGTCACTTTGACATCCCAGACTTTTCCACTGACGTTGGCAATGCGGATCACGTATCGGCATGGCCGCCCTACCAGGACGATAGATGACGAGGCTTCAAACATTCCAAGGGCGATGTCGATCGTCTCCTGGGAGCGCAAATACCGCATGAAGGCGACGGCTCCTTGAACGGTCTTGCAGAGTTCTCGCCAAATCTGCCGTGGTCCCATAACTCCTCACCTGCGACGAAACCTCTGCACGCCTGTGCACGCTCTGCTCTCTCGCCGTTATAAGGCTATTCCAACTTATGCTGTTCAAGAAAGTCCCGGAAGGCATCGTTCCGCAACGATGACACACATGTGATGTAATCACTCAGCCGGCCACACGAGAGCTTGGAGATGTATGGACTAATAAGATCCCAGTACTGGCTGTGCACGACATAAATGGTGTCATCAGCAAACTGCCCTGCTTGAATCTGCTCGTGTAATTCTTGACAATACTTCCGTGCTTTATTGTCATCCACTCTTGCGAAATACCCGCTGTTAAAAGTTACCTTCAATCGATACGCTTGATAGGCCAGAGGCACATAAAAATCCTGTTCAAATCCTGGCATGACACATTCAGGTAGAGTTCCGCCCAAGATTTGTGGAGGATAGAGTACTATATGCTTGTATAATCCACTTGCGTGTTTCCAATCCCCAATTTGCAATGTGAAAGGCTGTTTTCTCTGGTGATAGTCACCATACCATCGTAGAAAAGGATCCTTGGAATCAAAAATCTGAATAACAATGACCATTAGGAATACAGCATAAATGATAAAACGAGATGATTGATAATAGGATATCCATATTGCTACTATCGATGTAATGTACAGATAATGTAGTGGCCAGACAAAGCGCCCAGAAGTACGAAAGGGCGCAATGATGTCCATGAAAGGTCGATAGAAATGGCCAAGGGTGAGAATGGGTTTCCCTAAGAACGTCACCCTTGAGGATAAAGCGAAGATTGCCAATAAGACAACGCAGATCGCTAACGGCACCCATGCTTTCAAAGAACGGCTTCGCAAAACGCTAGGATTATACCAGATTATCGCTATGCCGATCACACCCAAGACAAGCACGCCGCTCCCCACATATCCAAAGCCCTCATACTGCCCAGGAGCGACTGGCAAAGCAGGCAAAAATCGTGAGGTCCCCGCCGGATTGACCAATGTCAGCAAATCAGCGGAGTACTCGCCGAATCCATTGGCCCCCCAAGAAATCCCCGACCCTATATACCCCAAAGCGGTGAATACACTGAGCGTCGCGGCGCCGTAAACTCCGCCCCAAAGCACCATTTGACGTGCCGAGAGACTGTGATCTACCCAGTGTAACTTACACACCAAGGCGAGAGCGAGCGCCAACACCATCGTGGCAAGATACGGATGGACGCCGGCGCTGGTCATACAGAAACCTAGTGTAAGTGCAAGCGCCCAGCGTGGTATACGTCCCTCTGGCGATGATCGCAAGTGAAGCCAGATCAGCCCAAGTATCAACCAATGGGCACACAGGCTATCATGGCCTATGCGCCAGATCAAGATAGGGTCCAGGATAAAGCAGGCGCCACCCAATATTTGGATCAATGGGTTGGGGGATAGTTCTTGGACGATTCTCACCCCAAACCAGCCCTGCAGCACAAAACACCATCCCAACCAAGGACCAACGTATTGGAAATCTGGCGGCAGGAACAGTGATAGGACTTTGGCAGGAATCGCCAGCCAGGGAATTGAATCCGTATAGCCGACTGTTGTGCCAACCGGATAAGGAATGCTAGACACTGATCCTAACGGCCACGACCATTTCTCATGACGGAAAAAAAGCCATCCCAACACATGTTGCGCCCCATCCCCCTGCATAACCCAGCCTAGATAAGTGGGATTCAACACAGAGGGGCCGAACACAAGATTGAACCATGCCAACCCAAGTATGCCACCGATCAGGGCAGTACAATGCGGTGCGATCACCACCAACCGACTGTTTCCTTTCAAGCCCCCGCCTATGCTTTAGGAGTGGTCAGCAGCATCCGCCTGAATCGATACAGGCGGTGTCGGCCCCACGAAAAATGCTTCGTACATCCAGCCAAACCAGCCGCAGGCCCCTCATCCCCTCCTTGGGCCCCGGATAGCAGAGCTAGCTGCTGGTAAGCTTGAGCCTGGAAGAGCTGAGTGATGCCGCATACGAGGTGGTCGTCGGGTCTGGGAAGATCCCACTCCAGGAGATGGCGCGGACCGCGAGGAACTGCTGCAGCATCGAGGAGGGCAGCGAGGTTTGGCGGCCGCGGCCCAGGTGCGCTTCCCGCGGACCGTGGCGGAAGCGCGGCGGCTATGGTGAACACTGGGCTTGAACCCGGAACTACCCGAGATGACCAGAGAACCAGTCGTGCTCCCATTTAGACCATTGCCTTGACGACGATCTGCGGCACCGCAAAGCCCCTCTTCCCTGGCTCAGACTTGAGTATAAACGGGTGCATTCCTGATGTTTTAGGCCGCTTGGGGCCTCACTTCAGAAAGCATCAGGCGGAGAAGAAGCACCGGAAATCTGAAAGTCAGTGTGAGCCATCCAGCCATATCGGATGGCAAACAGGCTAGATAGAGGTGGTTGAACGGTCACGTTTTTAGTGAACGAGACGTAATGCCTATGGAAAGTGACGCAAATGCGGGTAGTTCGGATATAGACGATCAAGACGAATTCTCGTTGTGGTCTCTCGACAGCGCTCTTCTCGATGGAGAGTTTACACAATCTCGATCCAGCGTTCGACGACTTCAGATCCAACGGTTTGGAACCAGCAGACTAGTTCGTTGACCATGTCAAAAAGCACTCGGTAACGGCCGGTCTGCATGCCGTCCAACGATACTTCGGAGACCACTTCCACGTAGCCCCCTGGCATCACATCGTGGGATAGTCGTTGTCGCCCTCTACTCTCTTCTATCACGTGTCCATTAGGGGTGAGAAGCTTCACACCAAACGTGACATACCCACCGAAGGCCCTCTGGTTCGAGAGCCATAGGCTTTCCCCGACATTCTCACAGAGCGCCACGATCTTCATTGTCTGCCCCTGCCTGATGCGGCTCGGGCACTCTTTGATAACAATTTTTGCTCGTAGCGTTGCCGCTGGAGCGCTGGCACTCGTTAACGCCCTTGTACCGCTCTTCTCAAGGCAGAACAGTGGTTGACCTCTCACGAAGTCGGCGATTTCCCCCGACGACAGGAATGCTCCGGAAACTTTCTGCCCCGCTCTAAAGCGGTCAAACTCTTCATAATTTAGCTCAACCAAGTGTGGTAGCACATAGGGCTTCAAAGTCATACGCGCGAAACCGACTTCCTTGGCCAATTGATGAATTTCCGGCAAAATAATATCCTTCTCGATCGCCCCAAATTGCTCCACAGCCATGATCGATTCAGGGCTCTTTGAGTGTTCGTCACCTGGTTCCGAAAAGGCAGCTCGTCCTCCTGCCTTCAGGACCCTGTACATTTCGGCAAGCGTCGCCCGATAGTCCGGCATATGATGGAGGGCATTGATACAGATAATGCCATCAAAGCTTGCATCTTTGAATGGCAAGCCCATGCCGTCCCCTGTTACAAATCTGGCACGCTCGCTGTGACATCTAGGATCCAGCGTGAGTCGCTCACGGCCAATCGCTAGCACCTCCTGGTCGATGTCGAGGGCGACCGTCATATATCCGAAGCGATTGAGCAATTCCGAGACATAGCAGGAACCAGCGCCAAAGTCTAGCACTTCATCCCCAGGTCTTAGCCCCAGGCTCTTCGCCACCACCATGAAATAGAAAAGATAGCGGAACCCTGTGTCATGCGCCTCGGTGCTTAAGGGATAGCGTAGGGCGTCCTCACGTGTGTAGGACTTTCTTCCCATAAACTCTGCTGCAGCATGGGAAGAAACGATCGCCTGGGAAACGACAAGCGGGTCTTTGACAGACACATTTACAGAGGAGACTGGTTCATCGGCAGCGAGAGGGGCATCGGCCTCTGGCATTGCCCCAGATACAGGCGTACGCATGTTGGATCCCGCCGGTGATGGATCAGTCGAGTGGGCATACCGTATGGTCTCCTGAACACGCGCTGGCGGGTAGCATTGCTCTGATGCCGCGTGTCGCATCGCCTGCAGCCCCTTGGCGAGCTGCCGTTGCGTCTCTTGGACCTGCACCGACAACTCCTCCCGTAGGTACTTGAGCGTCTCCAGATGCCAATAGTTGAGGCCGTCAATCGATGTCCTGACCTCAGCATGATCGGGGCGGAAACCCACGACCTGACTCCCCAGGTACGAGGCGATAGCTGGGGCCGCGACGTTTGTCCATCGCCGCATCTCCTGACCAACACTTCTGGCCATGTCATGTGCTATGGCAGAGGGGCGAAAGGCTTCCGCATCCCCCAGCGCATCGATAATCGCTTGCACATACGCCCCAGGTGTGTGGTGTGTCTGCAAATACTGGCGCGCATCTTTCCCCATTTGGGCGTAGCGCCCGGGATCGCTGAGAAAGGCCCGGAGATGCGCCTGGATATCTACGATCTCGTGCTCAGGACGTACAAAGGCCACCATCTCTGCTGGCAGTGACGCATACCAGCCCACCTTGGTCACCAGGCTCGGGAGCGCATGGTCCCAGATCTGCAGTTGGCTCACCGAGGCCTCCCCCATCGTGGGAAACCGTAGATTAATGGCCAGGTGGGCCGATGCCAATGCCGCCTCAAGATCTTCATGGGGAACAAAACCATGAAGCGTGACCACGCCCTGTATGCCCAGTTCCTCGACCTCACGACACAGACGTTGCTGATCCCACAGCTCGCCATAGACATTCAAACGAAAGCATTCCCGTTCGGGGAAGTCTGCCAGTGCCCGCAATATCGAAGTCAAGCGGCGATTATCGCTGATATGTCCGAAAATGATGAGATGATAGGGGGGCCCGCTGGCGTCGGGTTTTCCCTTGCCACCCACTCCTTGCGATCCAGGTAGTGCCATGGAATAGGGCAATGGCGCATAACTGAGTGGGCAGGGGCTATCGTGTCTTAGCTCATCAAAACTGTGTTGGCTGTGGACCAGCATACCCAAGGCCTGGTCCATGGCATACCGTGTCAGACGGTATTGCTCGGCCATGTACTCGATCGTCAAACGACCAGCCCAAAAATCTTCGGCATCCTGACGTCCTGTAGCCCCATAAAAACGCTCCATCAATTCCAGGTAGCCCATCCGATCATGCCATTGCTCACGAAAGAGTCCAGCGAACAATTGCTGCAAGGCGACGTCATGCAGGACAATAAGTCCCGCATGACGCTGGCTGACTTGCCAAATGGGTCCGTGGAAGCGGTGGTTGTTGCCAATGTGGAAGATGCTCATGGTGGCACGATTGACCTCCGCCCACGGCATTTCCTGAAGTCGATACATATGCACCTCGGCATACACCTCCACGGCGGGATCCCAATGCTCCTGGTCAGTCCAGAGGACGACCTCGGCGGCCGCCGTCAACGTGGGGAGCAGTTGCCTGGTATAATCGGCGATGCCCGATTTTGCAGGTGGTAAAGGCGAAAACCAATTCAGTCGCACGCTATGAGCCTTTCGGCCACCGTTACCCAGGAGATGTTGAGGTTGTCATACCGCTTCTTCCCAGCCTCACCCATCGCCCACGCCCAGCTTCGATCGTCCCAAAGCCGGTCCATCGCCATCGCGATGTCCTGCGGGGAGGGCTTGGCAATTAACCCTGTGACGTCGTGCTGCACAAATTCCAGCGGTGCCCCTGAATCAGTACAGGTGATCAGCGGCTTCGCGGCCAACATCGCTTCCAATGTCACATACCCATAATCTTCATCGACGGGTGGAAAAATCACACCCAGGGCATGAGCGTACAGCGCCCGCTTCTCTTCCTCTGTCACCTGTCCGAGCCACTCGACCCGATGCTCGACGTTGAGCTGCCGCGCCAGCATCTCAAGCGTTTCGCCATAATGCGCCTCATCGGCCAAACCTGCGAACCTGACGCGTACCGGCCGCCGTGTGGCGGCCAGCGCCTGGAGCACGAGGGCTTGACGCTTGAGGGACGCCAGCCGACTTGGGTAGAAAAAATAATCCTCAATCGGCCCGCCATAGAACAACTCGGCGGCCGCCGGTGGGTGATAGAGCGGTACAGAGTCAATACCGCAGTAGTGCCAGAGACGACTGGAGACATTCCTCGAGATCGTAAAGACAGCCTTGGCTTCCGGAATGAGGTTCTGATCGATTCGCTGGATCCCTTCCCGCACCTGTGGACCGTTCGGATAGCGGTCGAGGTCACCAAAGGGATGGTCCCACAGATCGTAGGCCGTGCGAAATTGGTGCAGGAGCCAGAGAACTTTGTGTGGGTGGGGAATCAAATAGGCTGGAAATTTTAGGCCGATGACCCGATCGATGGGAGCGCCACCGCTCTCACTCAAATCCAGCAGCCGGCAGGCCAATACCTGTTCCAGAATGCGCTCGGGAGGATACCATTTGAATGGGATCGCCACGATCTCTGCCGTATGCCCTTGGGAACGCAGGGCATGCAGCAGCCCCTCTGCTAGAATCTCCGCACCCCCACGAATAAATGGCACCTGAGCCGTAGCAATGACAATCCTCATCGATCAGGCTTCTTCACGCCGGCCTTCCAGCCAATCACCGCGTAATCCCGGGCCCCATAAAACAGCTCATTGAAGCGTCTGGTGACTTCAAGATCGACCTCTTGTACACGATGGGCGTCTGGGAAGGGATGGAGAGGTAATAGCTCGACCCGCTCGAGGCCTTTGACCTCGGCGATGAACTTCACAAGCGCACCCGGCAGGGGACTGCGATGTGTTGGATCGATGTAGAACTCCAGGGTGCTCACCAGCACATTCTGTGGATTAGGTGTTTCAAAAATGGCGACCCCACCAGGACGGAGGACCCGGACGGTTTCATCGAACAATTTGAGCAACGTTTCGAAGGGAAGGTGTTCCATTATGTGGAAACCTGTCACCGCTCCCATACACCGGTCGGGCAAGCCGCAGAGGTAGGTGAGCAGATCACCCTCCACCACGTCAAGGCCAGCGCCGACGCACTCTTCCACCAGGATGTGGTTCTGATCGACCCCTCTGGCCTGCATACCCTCTTCCTGCAATAATTCCAACCACTCCCCACGGCCGCATCCTAGATCGACCACAGGACTCGCATCCATCTTGACCTTGGCTTCTTGCAACATGGGGAGATAGCCACAGAGGCGAAGTTTGACCTCTTCACGCCTGCCACGAAAGCGTTCATCAAACGCAGCGAAAAAGGCGTCGAGCGCGCGCTTTGTGGTATCGGCCGGCGGCGGCAACAGCTCCGAGGTGAATGGAGCGGAAAGGTGTTTGCGCGTTTCCTCTAATAAGAGGGCAATGTGTCGTTCTTGCGCACGACGCTCCCGATTCTGAGACGCGACCTCTGCCTGCAAGGCCTGCAGGGCGCTGGCTTGTTGGTGCCGAAGCGTTTCCAGTTGCCCGATGACGGTCTCTCGTAATGCATCCAGGAAGGTTGTCTCTTCCGCCCGGAGTGCATCCAGCGCCGACGCCACCTGCCCCTCCATGCGCTCAACCCGGTCACAGACATAACTCATCAGCCGGGCATTGACCGCGTTATAGGCTGATTGGCGTTCGAGAACGGGGGTCAAGAGTTGATGCACAAGCTTCTTGGCATAGATGATCACTTCGCCCACCACCTTGCGATGGGAGCTAAAGCGGAGATCAGCCAGATCCTGGTTACTTTGCAGGAAGCCCAGGTCCTCTCGCGTTTGCGGGTTGCGACGCGGGCTCGCGGCACTGGCCAAGGTGAATTTCTGGCGCTGCTTATTCGTCTGCTCCCGCACCTGCCTCATGATCTCTGTGACATCGACTCCCGACATGTGCTCCACGGGACCTCCTCGCCACCGCGTCTTCGCTTCCCCTTTCGACGCTGCAGGCGATCATACCATTGTGCTATGGCATGCTGCGCTCTTGGCCGCCTCGGCCCTGCTCCTTGTGCCTGGCGTGATCCATGCGCAGAGCTCCATGGGGCGAGGCGAATGTAACGGTGTGCCGTCACTCATGGGGCGATGCCGCCAGACTTGCAAGCCGCTTCAGATCAGCCTCGACCATCATGTGGATCATCTCCTGGAAGGAGCAGGTTGGCGTCCATCCCAATTTGGCCTTCGCCTTTGATGCATCGCCAACCAGGACATCCACCTCTGCTGGTCGGAAAAGTTTCGGGTCCACAACCACATACGGCTCCATCGGCAGTCCCACATAACTAAACGCCGTTTCGACAAGGTCCTGCACGCTATGACTGACACCGGTTGCGATGACATAGTCTTCCGGTTGGTCCTGCTGGAGCATCAACCACATCGCCTCCACGAAGTCCTTCGCAAAGCCCCAATCGCGTCGCGCCTCCAGGTTGCCAAGCTTCAGTGTATCGGCGAGGCCAAGCTTGATGCGTGCCACTCCATCGGTGACTTTGCGGCTGATGAATTCCAGGCCTCGACGCGGCGACTCATGGTTGAAGCAAATCCCAGAGCAGGCGAAGATATCATAGCTCTCACGGTAATTTATAGTGATCCAATGGGCATAGATTTTGGCGACGCCGTAGGGGCTACGCGGATAGAACGGCGTCATCTCGCTCTGCGGCGTCTCGCGAACTTTACCGAACATTTCACTCGTCGAGGCCTGATAAAATTTGCTGTCTGGCTTGTGTTTCCGAATCGCCTCGAGCATCCGTGTCACGCCCGTTCCGGTCACATCCGCCGTCAACACCGGCTGATTCCAGGAGGTCGGCACGAAAGATTGGGAGGCAAGATTATATACTTCGTCGGGAGCGATTGTCTTCATGGCGTCGTCCAGCGAGGATTGATCGGTGAGGTCTCCTCCGATGATTTCGACCCGGTCGAGAATATGCTGGATACGGTCAAAGCGCTGGAAGCTGGCCCGTCTGACCATCCCATAGACGCCATAGCCTTTTCCCAGAAGGAATTCCGCGAGGTAGGAACCATCTTGCCCTGTAATGCCCGTGATTAGGGCCCTTTTCATGCCATCTTTCCTCTCTTGCACGCGAACTCCGACGGAGGCGAAACAATCCGCTGGCATGTCGCGGTGTGTTAGGAACATCGGCGGTGCATCACGGTTACGACACGGCGACCAACGGTTTGATCGCCCAGGAATGGGGGATGCGGCACACCCCCACCTCTTGGAGGTCTGATTTCACGGTGAAGGAGTAGAGGCCGTGGTGATAATCATACGGGTAGCCATCCAGCGCATGCACAGCGACATCAAGATAGTACGTCCCCGCCACGAAATCTAGGCGTTCCAGAAGGATTTCAACATTGCCTTCCTCGCCCAGAGGCGGGAGGGAGATGTCTTCGACGGCGGTATTCGTCCCATAGCACCAGAGACCATCGCTGCGCATCAGGGCGATCCCAAACACCGTATCGGGCACAGGGTGATGCACTCGATAGTGGACGACCACTCGCACCGACTCACCACTCTGATAGACATACCGCTCTTGCCGGGAGGTATGGAACATTTTGACGGACACGATCTCGACTTCCCGGCTTCCCCAGCGATTGGCGGTCTCGACTTCCGGGGCTTGACTCACTTCCGCGGCGATGCGAAGGTGCTCGCCAACGGCCACCTCGGCCTCCTGGGCAGCGACATGCTGGCGATAGAGATCGATCACTCGTTGGGGCATCCCCTGGTCCTGAATCCTCCCATTTTCGAGCCAGACCACCGTATCGCACCAGCGACTCACGGTGCTCAGGTCATGGCTCACCAACACGATAGTCTTGCCACGGCGACGGAAGGCTGCCAGCTTATCGTAACACTTCTGAAAAAATCCTTCGTCGCCAACCGCCAGAATCTCATCGACGAGTAAAACGTCGGGGTCGGCATGCACGGCGACCGAGAACCCCAGGCGCATATACATCCCCACCGAGTAGGTCTTGACGGGTTCGTCGATGAATTCCTCCAACTCGGCAAAGCGAATGATATCGTCGAGGTGCTGTCGGACCTCGCGCTTGGACAGGCCCAGGACAATGCCATTGATGAGGATATTTTCCCGCCCACTAAACTCTGGGTGGAAGCCAGCCCCAAGCTCTAGCAGCGCCCCAACTTTCCCACGCACCCCGATCTTGCCGTGATCGGGCCGATAAATGCCCGCGAGCAGCTTCAGCAGAGTACTCTTCCCAGAGCCGTTGCGGCCGATGATTCCCAGGGTGTGCCCACTTGGGACTGCAAAGGTGACGTCTTTGAGTGCCTGGAATGTGGCCGGTGACTCCGAAACCTTGCGTCCCCGGAGAAAATCGACAATCGCCGACTTCAGCGTGGTGGAGGGTTGGACGGTCTGCCGCCGGAATCGTTTTGAGACGCCATCAACTTGAATGGGAACCACGGCTTACACCTCCTCCACCAGCGACCATCGGAAGCGCTCGAAGATCAGCACACCGACCAGCAGCACCACTCCCCCCAAGCCGATCATGACCCCAAATGCCTCCCATGGAACCAACCTATTATACAGAAGAGCCTCCTGGTAGGCAACGAAGAACGGCGTCGCCGGATTAAAGGATAAAAGGGCGCGAAAGCGCTCAGGAACGCTGCTCACAGGGTAGATGATCGGCGTCAGGAAGAACCAAAACGTCAGCACGTGTCCCAAGATGGGTGGAATGTCCCGATAGCGGACGCTGACTGCCGAGATGATCAACGTCAGCCCAAGTGTCAGGGCAAACTGCGCAGTCATAATCAACGGCAGAGCCAGGAGCGACCAACCAAATGTCACCCCGAACAGTAGCAGCACGCCAAACAACAATGGCAGGCTGAGCAGGAAGTTTATGAAGGTGGCGATAACGGTGACGGTCGGCAAGATTTGCGGCGGGAAGAACACTTTCTTGAGCATGCTACCCCCCTCAATAATGGCGGTCGTCCCCAGGAATAGCGCCGAGGAAAGCCACGTCCAGGGCAGGATGCCGCAGAGCAGAAAGGCCGGATAGCGCTCCATTTCGTTGCGGATATACACGGAAAACACCAACGCATAAATCGCCATATGGAGCAATGGATTGAGCAAAGTCCATAGCAGGCCCAGCGTCGAACCCCGATAGCGGGCCTTCAAGTCCCGCACCACCAACGTCTGAATGAGCACGCGGTACGCCAGCAGTTCTTGAAAGATGGTCGTCATTAGATATACCCCATCATTACAGAGCGCAAAACCCTTACCTCTTCTGCCCCACGACCAGCATAATATCGTAGGTGTTGAGAACGAATGAAAAATCGCCGATGGCGGAATCGGCAATGCTGTCGTAGAGCCACGATGAGTGTTCCTTGCCCAGCACTAGCAGGCTGTATGCCACCTGGCGGACGCTGCGTCGCACTCCGACATACCGCGTCTTGACCACCCGTAGCCCTGCTGTCTCTAGCAGCCTGGCAATCGTGCTTCGGCTGAAATAATGCAGGTGGGTCGGTGGGTGGAAGAGACGCCACTTTTCTCGCTTCACCCTGGCGATGAGACTGCCGATATCGCCTGTCGTGAGAAACAGAAAACCCCCGGGCTTTAACACGCGCCCCACTTTGCCAATCGTCAGATCTGGACGAGGCAAGTGTTCGATGGTATCCCACATGGCCACGACATCGACCGAATCGGGCTCCAGCGGCACATCGAGGAAGTCCTCACAGCGGGCATCCACACCTAGCTCTCCCCTGGCATAGGTCACAGGTCCTTCAGCAATATCAAACCCATACGCCCGATAGTCCAGTTGGGCCACGGCAAGGAAGAAGCCATAGGCACAGCCAATCTCCAGGAGATTTCCGCTAGGTTGAAATCGCTTCATCTCATGCAGACGTGCGCGGAACTGCTTCTCGAATGTTGGACGGTCACGCAAATAATCGACATATTCATCACCAGAAAAATATTCATCGCTATAAATCTCTCTTAAATTCAGATTCTGAACATCCATATCGGCCATACAGTAACCACAACTATTACATTCTTTGAGACCAGGCCAACAACTACGGAACCCTTTCTTTCCATTGTGGCAAACTATACAAATATCAACTGGCATCATCGCCCCACTCCATACGTTCGTCGTACAAGGTATCTTGGACGGCCTTTCACCTCATTGTAAATACGACCCATATATATGCCATGTACCCCTAGAGTGATTAGATGGATTCCTCCAAGGAATAGTACGGCTACAATCACCGAGGTCCATCCTTCGATGACACGATCGGTAAACATCCGTGCATAAATAGCGAAAGCTCCATAGATAAAACCAAGCATCGATAGGGTCATACCGATAAAAGCTGAAAGATATAATGGTATAGATGAAAACGATGTTACACCATCAATAGCAAACCGAAGCATTCTGAGAGTGGAATATTTGCTCTTTCCACTATAACGTGGCGCTGCCTGATAATGGATAGCTGTCTGCCGATAGCCTACCCAGTTCACCAGGCCTCTCAAAAACACTGCACGCTCTCCCAAGGCTCGAATCACATCGACGACCTTTCGATCCAGGAGCCGAAAATCCGCCGCTCCTGGCGGTATGTTGACCTCAGCCAAACGATTGACCATCGCATAAAAGAGACGAGATGTAAGCGATTTGAATAGACTTGCATCTCTCGTCTGGTCTCTGATTGTATAAACCACATCGAATCCTTGTTGCCACCTCTTAATTAGTGGCGCAATCAATTCTGGTGGGTGTTGCAAATCGCTGTCCATCATAATTATTGCCTCGCCACACGCATATTCCAATCCAGCCATGATAGCTATCTGATGTCCAAAATTGCGCGATAGCTCTATAACTTTAACATTCATGTCCTTTTGACAAAGATCGAGCATGATATCGAGCGATTTATCTGTGCTCCCATCATTGACAAGGATAAGCTCGAACGGCCTAGCCACCTGCTTCATAACCTCAGCCACAGCACGATACAGCTCTGGAAGCACCTCTTCTTCATTAAATACGGGCACAATAATGGAGATCATCAGGCCCACCCTTTCCGCCTATATCAGTCCACAGGAGATCGGTACACCCAGGCGGCAACTTCTGATTGTCCCACCACAGCAATTTACTCGACCGCCACAGTGACCGCATGCTCGGCAACTACAGGAGCAGGCGCCACAATCGGCCATTCCATCTTGTCCTTGCTCGTGTATTGCGCTTGGCCCAAGGGTAGCTCGGTTCAAGCGGACGGGCGTACGCTGGAAGCTGCCCGGGTTTCTCCATGTCCTGGGATTGCGGCTCACCAGACTTAACACGACCTTCCAGGCCTTTCAGGCTTTCTGGGCCAGTCGCGGACTCGTAATCCAGACGTCGGTATGAGCTACGGAATAGAGGCACAGCCGCTGAGCTCTGACGTAGCACTGCTGGCTATAGGCCACGTCACGCCGCTCTTGCTGGCCTTTTTCCCCTCCATACCGCTATTGCTGATCCAATCAGTATGCAAACAAGAGCCGATACGCTGATAGTTGCCCCTAAATAAAAAGTCCTAGGTCGAAATTCGAATCTTAAAAGGTGTTCACCTTTTGGCACCAATACACCACGCAATAAATAATTTACTCTTAATATCTTTGCATCAGATCCGTCAATTGTGACCGTCCATCCCGGGTAATATATATCACTCAATACAAGCATAGCTGGATGTGTTGACTTCGTTTCAACAATAACCCGCTCATCCTCCACAGATATAACATTAGTTGTTGACCTTTCATCATAATCTGCTTTAAACTTGATTTCTTCCTCTACAAGTGCCATCTTCGATGGATCAAAATCTCGCCCATCTGGCAGCTGAGACGTCTTAATGGCATGCAGAATGTCTACAGGCTTTAAGCTGACTATATGCGGCACTAACCAGGCACGAGGCATCGCACGAAGATTTTCGTACACGAGCGACTCTCCGACCAGCCCTATAGCACGCCAACGGTCGATGTCCCTGATCTTCTCTACATAACGCCAGCGGCTAATGTCCCCCAGCGAGATCTCCGAGGAGGAAATAGGATAGGACTCCTGACTCGCCGCATTTAGTAGGCTCATCTTATGAATCGTCATTGTTCCAACTGAGCTCAACCATTGAATTCCCATCTCTTTAACTTTCATACTTTTCTCTAGTTTTATAATAGCAAGATATCTGTGTACCTCACAATTTATAATAGGAAAACTATCAAAGATAGATGACCTTGAATGATTCTTTAAAGGAAAAACATCTTCACAATCGTAAGCCAACTCAGATGTATCTTTTCCAGCGTATATTTTTTTGTTTTCTAGACTATTAACACTATCACTAAGAAATATATTTGCTATTATTTCACCTTCCAAAATATCTGTTGAACAGTTTAAAGCACTCACGATCCCTATTCCTGTAATTGGCAAAGAATTTTCAAGATTGAATTTAATGGAAGTAGGCCTTTCTGTTCCACATCCAGACCCCAAGATAATCGGAAGATCCTCTACAGTCCATGTCAGTCCATTCCTATGTAAAACTTCCTGTCTTTCCAGATTATGATTAGACAAAAAAACATATCGTACAGCCAGAACATCGAGGCTCCTGTCACTTGTGGACATCCATGAACCCACGGGTATCCCGTCTGCCGTCATTGACAGCATCTCAGTAACCCGCTTCAAGCCTAATGGCCCATAGCCACTGGCACTTGGGATTCCCCATACTATGGAAATATTTGGTGGGATTACTGGAATCGTTCCATGGCCTCCATTTATAGGCATTAGCCGCTGCTTGCTGGAGGTCAGAACTTCCCGATACCGTTTTGCATCAGCAGAGAGATCCAATATATCTCTCCCTGGTGATAGATACCTCCACTCATAAAACATGCCGAAACTGCTAAGATCCAATATCAACATACAGATAAGAAGTATTTGTCGAAAATGTGATCTTGGTTTCCTACTCCAATAGAAGAAAAGAATACTGCTGACAAGAAAAATCAGTAGCGGAAATCCTATAGCTGCATTAGACCATGGCAATAATTCGAGTTTTGTGATGCCACTTTTGAATGCTATTCCCCGCAAATCATTTTGGAACCAATAGACGGCCAATAAGCCACTAAGCAGCGAGGCTCCCACTATCCCAATGACTTTTAACAATAGGAATTTTTCTAAAACCTGCCGCTGGCAGACGGACATACCAATTCCGGAAAGTATACTTACTGCCAAGGCCATCTCTATAAAATGCCGTGCGGGCGCTCGAAATTTGTTGTACATGGGGAGATGATACATGAGTTTTGCCAAGGGGGTTGCATCGCCAAGGGTCAATAAGAAGGCAAATAACCCAACACTCGACCAAAATAATGCCATCGGATCACGCCAATAAACGACCAATCCAATAAATGCCATAATAAGAGGCAGAAGGCCGATGTACCCAGAAAGTTCTGTTATATTCCATTCGCCGAACCATGGGAGGCCGTAAAACGACATTGGCAGGCCTCCGAATAAGTATGGGAAAAATAGACTAATAGCTTGATAGGGGGGTAACGAATAGGAGACAAATTCGGGAAAGGTCAACCTTTGCCTCAGTCCCATACCTGCAAGTTCGGAGCTTGGAACTAACTGGATGGCAGCTAGCGACAACCCGAGAACCAAGATCGCCACACATAGCGTGTAATACCGCCATCGGCCGACCACTGCAGACCATCCCAACGTCATTGCATAGACAATGGAAAGACCCAAACTGTAAGCAAGAATCTGAGGGTGCCCAGCCAAGGCGCTACAGGCTATCGCGAGAGTGGCCACTGCAAACCAATGGATGGTAAGATGATGCCGCAATTTTTCTAATGCTAAAACGATCAAAGGGATCCATAGAGCATTATGAATCATCGATGTATGGCCCAAGTGGGCTATCATAAAACCGCTCATCCCATAAATCGTTCCGCTTATCAGAGCAGACCAACTGGACTTTGTGAGTGTGATGACATAGCTATAGGTAAAAAAGCTTGCCAACACGTATGCTGAAATCACAAAACTGTTCCAGGCATGAAAATATGAGAATAAGAGTTTTAGGGGGTACCAGGATTGGATTTGAGGATCAGCAGCAATAGGAAATCCAGAAAATAGCAGTGTCGTCCATAATGAATATGGGATATAGAAAGCAGGAAGGTAATAGAGTACTCCATCTCCTGGTGCAAGCAATTGAGCAGAGAAAAGCACTGGAGCGAAAAAGATAGTATACAAGAAAGAATAAAATAAGAGCGCTCCCAGAACGCGAAGCGCTAATTTGCATGAAGGCGGCAATGGCTGCATGGCTCGTAGCTTACTCCTGCATATGTCGATTCCAATACGGCCAAGCATCGGTCACGGTTAGCTCTCATGCGCAGCTACGGGCTCGTAATCCAGACCGCGGGGTGACCTACCGAAGGAAGGCACACCCCTCAGAATGGAGGCCCACCCTGGCTTATGAGGAATTCTCGAAAGGCATCACGTCGCTGCTCAGAGATACATACGATATACTCGCTCACAAGTCCACAAGCAATCTTGGAGGCGTTCCTCTGGAAAATGTCCCAATACGAGATATGCACAACATAGATAGTATTATATTCGATCTCTCCATCATTTATTTTCCGATTCAATTCATTCCAATATTTTAGCGCACGTTTTTCATCTAAACGAGCAAAATATCCACTATTAAAAGTTAATTTCAATTTATAAGCCTGATATGCCAGTGGAACATAATAGTCTGGCGTATATTCTTGGATAGTACTAATTACCTTACCCCCACCACTATATATTTGCGGAGGATATAAAGCCATATGCTTATATACTCCATCAGCATGTTGCCAACCATCCATATATAGTGAATACTGGTGTTCTCTTGGAGGATCATTTGAGTTCCACTGGAGCAGAGGTACATTAAGATCTATGAGTTGGATCAGAACAGCAGCTATCAGCGTGACGGTCATGATACATCTAGACGATTGGTAATGCCCAATCCATACCGCCAGTGCACTAGTTATCACGAGATAGTGTAAAGGCAAAACAAAGCGTCCAGAACTACGAAACGGGGCAACTATTTCTATGACGAACCGGTATAAGATGTTCAGGTCGAGAATAGGTTTACCAGCAATCGTCACCGTTGACGAAAAGGCAAATGCTGTAAAGAGGAGACAACATGCTCCCAACGAGCCCCATTGCCGCAGGTAGCCTCGAATAATCCCTAGGTTACCCCAGATAATAGCTATGCCAATGACACTTAAGACTAGCACGCCTCCTTCCACATAGCCAAACCCTTCATATTGTCCAGGACTAGTGGGCAAGGTTGGTAAGAATCGAGAAATCCCCATGGGATTGATCAGTGTTAGCAGATCCGCGGAATAATAGCCAAACCCCCCTCCCCCCAAGGAAGTTTTGGTCCCAACATAGCCAAAGAGGGCAAAGACGGCGACGACGCTCGCACAGTATGCTACAGCCCACCCCAGGAGCAGCTGTGTTGACAGCAGACGATTTGTCCAGCGTAACTTGCATAGCAAGGCGATGCTCAAGGCTAAGACCATGACCGCAGGATAGGGGTGAATGCCAGCGCCAAGGAGGCAGAGGCCCAAACCCGACTTTGACAGTTGATGGGTACATGGAAACAGATGAAATCTATTCATTTCTAAAATGATACGAAACAATTCCACGTACACTAACGGGTAAAAGACGGCAACCTAGATACATGGATCACTTCTTGTAATGTATTGATATGACAAGCTTTATGATTCATGTATCTAGGCACTGTCAAACTCAGGCCAAAGCGACCTTCAGTATGCGGTGCTGAGTCACCCCATCAGGGCAGGGACGCACATGGAGCCAGATAACCCCCAAGATCAACCAATGGGCCCCCACGGTAGCACGGAATAGGAGAGGATCTATGATAAAGAAGGCTCCACCCAATAATTGAATAAGGGGGCTTGATGACAGTTCCTGCACAATTCTCACTCCCAAGGCCCCCTGCAGAAAACAACAGAGTCCTAACCACAAACCGAAATACTGAAAATCGACCCGCAACAGGGGGGAAAGCCCTTTGGCGACTATCGCGACCCATGGGATGGCATCGGTAAATCCGACCGTTGTCCCAACAGGATATCCAAAACTGGACACTACTCCCAACGGGAAAGTCCAGGGTTCATGGCGAAAAAACAGCCATCCCAATACATGTTGAGCCCCGTCGCCTTGCATGAGCCAGCCGAGATGCGTGGGATCTAATACCGAGGGGCCGATCGTAAGATAAAACCAAGACACCCCCAACATGCCACCAACCAATAACACGATTAGCCTGCCCACTGACCTGCTCCCACACAACCCCGGCAAGCCGGATGCCCTGAAATTGTAATCATGTAGCGAATGCCGGATACGTGTTGTGAACAGAGCGGTAAGGCAGGCCAATGCTCAGGCCCGGTGTGCCCAGGAAACCTCCAGCAAGAGCCCCATCGATACCCATTTCAGCCCGAAACACCGGATGACATGCGCATTTGAAGAGCGGACAACATCCCAATCGCGACCTTGGGGCGTAATCTCATGGCCACTGCGGCGTCCCATGCTGTCATCGGCCCCCAAGACAGTCCAGCGCTTTCTCAAAGTTCAAACCAATGCCAAGCCCTGTAATTCGCTCTAGCACAGCCTGAATTTCATGTCGGCCGGTTGCAAAAAATTCCACCTCGCTCCACCGGGCGCCTTTTTTGTCGGGGGTCATCAGGACCGCCCGAATTGGATCCTCCTGCCCAAACTGATCCCACTACTTTGGGAGCTTACGCCCAATCCTCGCCGCCCGCGCTTCCTTTGGGCGCTCGGGACCAACCTCCTCATACACTGCCAGCGTCTGCTCAGCCGTCTGCTCCCATGAGAAGAGTTTTGCCCGTGCGAGACTCTGCCGTCGCATCCTCTTGCGGAAGTCATCGTCGCACAACACCCTCTGCATCGCCTGGCAGAGTTCTTCGCTGTTGTGGGGATCGATCAAGAGCGCGGCATCTCCCACGACTTCAGGCAGTGCGGACGTGTTCGACGTAATTACCGGCGCACCGCAAGCCATGGCCTCCAGTGGTGGCAGCCCAAAACCCTCATAAATCGACGGATAGACAAAGAGTTTGGCGGCGCTGTACAGAACCCGAAGGTCAGCCTCTTGCACATAGCCCAAAAATTTCACGCGTTCGGCTATTCCTAGCTCGGCAGCAACCTGTGAGAGATCGTCGTTGAGCCATCCCTTGCCCCCAGCGACGACTAATAACTCCTTGCATGCATAGCGTGTCACATAGGTCGCGTAAGCCTGCAACAGCGTCTTGAGGTTCTTGCGCGGCTCAAGTGAGCCCACGAAGAGGATGAAATTGTGGAAGATCCCAAGGCGCTCCAGTGCCCTGCGGATGACCTCGACATCGCGCTCGGGGTAATAGATTTTCCTGTGTGCCGGATGGATCACCCGAATGCGCTCATCCGGTACGGAAAAGTAGTCAATAAGGTCCTTTTTAGTCTGCATCGAAATCGCGACTATACGATCGGCATAGAGCGCGGCGTTCAGCGTTCCTTGGAGACAGTGCAAACGATTAGCTTCAGTATGAAACTGAGGCTGCAACAAGAATGAGACATCGTAGATCGTCACCACGAGTGATCCATGATGGTCTTTTGGGGCGTTGAAAAAGGGGCTGTGGAGAACGTCGACAGCGTCTAGGGAGTCCTTAGGCGGGAGGTCTGCTCTAGACCAAATTCGCTCCCAGTTTTCCTCTTCGAGTTGCAGCATCCGGAGGGCAAAATTTGGCTTTTGTGGCAAGGTTGGCTGAGGAGCGTAGGGGAAGTTGAGATACGAATATAAGAGATACTCGTTGTCGGCATCTATGGCCGCGAGGCCTTCTAAAAGGCCACGGGTATAGGAGCCGACTCCAGCGATTTCGCCGATTGTCAAGCTGACGTCGATAGCGATCTTCATGGGCTCAATGATGGCGACTCAGCCACCTGAAAGGGATCTTGATCAGATTCCCCAAAGATGCCGAGCGGTTTGCCAAAGCTCCTTGCCATAGAGGCGATGGTTGATGACCATGGACTTCGCTAGGCTGACCACCGGCAGAGCCATGGCAAAAAGCCAGTGTTTACGGCCAGCATATAAAATGCGCTCGCGTCCCCGCGCATCGATGAGGGATAGTTTCTTGATCCGATAGGAGAGCGCGCGTGTGTCGCCCCTAGTATCGATTAAATGGGGAATAAAGGATTTTTCAGCAGATAACTTGACCTCTGAAGTCTCCATCGACTGGGAAGCCGCGCTGTTTTGGCCCAGCCAGGCCCTGAGGACAAATTCTCTCTCGTCGATGATAGTCCTATGCAGCACGCGATTGCCCGCGGAAACCTGCAGGGGCAGAGGGTATGCCTGCACCGAGCATATCCCTTGCAGCGACAGATATGCCTGGCTCTGACAATCAGGCGGCAGGGCAAGTTTCACACGCGGAGAGGCCCAACCATCCGCATAAAGCCCCTGCATTTTCCCCAACAATTTCTCGCTCAAGTACACATGCGCATAGGCGTTGATCCAACGCAGCGGTACTTGTCCATAGTGTCGCTTGACCACCTGCAGGGTCTCCTGGTGGACCTCCACCCGTTTGGAGAGTGTTTTGGTATCGAGATGCAGGCGGGAATTGGCGAGAAATTCTTCGAGGTACCCGATTCGAAATTGCTTGGCGATACGCATCCAATACTCATAATCCATGCAATAGTCGAGAGTGACGTCAAGCGGCCCCACCGTTCTGATGACTTCGGCCCGAAGAAACACGGTAGGTTGGCAGATAAAACAGACCTCGCTGAGGCGCTTATAGTCGAAAGGTTCGGAATAGTAACGCTCGATGAGCTCACCATCTGCATCGATGTGATATCCCTCGCCATAGAGCATACCGACCTCTGGATGGGCTTCGAAATAGCGCACAGATTTGTGGACGGCCCCCGGCAAATAAGTGTCATCCGAGTTCAACCATGCCACAATCTCACCCTTCGCCATATAAAAGCCCTTGTTGATGGCATCCGCTTGTCCCCGATCTTTCTCCGATATCCAGGTGAGACGCCCCTCGTATTGCTTGAGGATTTCTACCGTGTTATCGCTGGAGCCGCCATCGACCACAATATATTCGAGGTTGGGATAGTCCTGATTCAGGACGCTTTGAATCGTTTTCTCGATGTAACGGCCCTGATTATACGAGGGGGTCACGACCGAAACCAACGGGCCTCTTCGCACCGATGCGATTCCCATACTCGATCCCATAGATGCCGAGCCATGTCGTGCTGCTGCGTCGCCAACCGGCATCCGGTTCATGAGGCGCAGGGGGGGGTATACAGAGGAATTTCAAGACCGTGAGCACAAATGAGCGATAGTTTCTCGATTTGATAAGCTAGTCGACGTGTATCCAAGGTCTTTTCAATAGCTATGGGGGTAAAGTCCTTGCCGGCGATGAGCTCGATCTGTACGCCTGCCATGGCCCTCCGAGCCCAGAGGAGATCTCCTACGAACGTAAACTTTCCGGGGCTGGTGATCGACAGCTCCTCCAGTTGCCGTCCGTCGACCTTCATCCGCAGGACTGACGGGTAGGAGAGATGATTCGAAAACCCTTCAATTTTCAGGGCCTTCATCTCTGGCAGGCATGGAAGATAGAGACGTACCTTACGGACGGCCCATCCGTCCCGATAGACGCCTTCTATCCGATACCTCGGCGCACGCGACACCGGCCGGACGTCTAGCCACTGGGCACGAGCCCACTCGAAAACCTGTATCGTCTCATCGGCAGCCCTCTCCCAGGAGAAGCGTGTGGCTCGCTCTCGACCGCGCGTGATTAAGGTCTGCCGCAGATCGTCGTCTGCAAGCAACTGAGAGCACACGGCGGCTATAGAGTCTGGTTGTCGTGGGTCAAACAGCAGGGCAGCGTCGCCAACGACCTCAGGGATACTCGCGGTATTCGCCGCCGCGATCGGACAGCCAAGTGCCATGGCCTCCACCAAAGGGATACCGAACCCCTCAAATAGCGATGGAAAGAGGAGCATGGCAGCGCCGCGGTAAAGCCCTGGCAAGTCGTCCGCAGGCACATATCCCAGATGGCGTACCTGCTCTCGGAGGTGAAAATGCCGGGCGAGCGCCTCAAACTTCTCCCATTGCCCCATGTCGTCACCGGTCAAGACCAGCGACGGCGTCATCCCATACGATTGCCGCATTCGGTGAAAGGCCAGGAGGAGTAGATGATGATTCTTATGCGGCCACATATTCGCAGGATAAAAGGCATAGCTCGCGGGCAGATGATGCTTGCGTCGGACCTCCTCTCCCGTTGGCCACCTGGCGGAATCGTCAGCACGCCCCACACCCGCCGCATAGATGCGATGCACCTTCTCTGGCAAAAGACCATATTTCTCGATCATACACTGCTTGGAAAAATCCGAGATCGTAATGACGGCGGTAGCTTCCTGGCACGAAGGACTGTACATCAAGGCTCGCGTTTGTAACTCCCCACGGGTAAAGAATTCAGGATAGTATTCCTGCTGAATATCCGCGATGCTGACCACCGTGGGAATGGAGAGGTGGCGGGGTTCCATATTGGGCATGGGACAAAACCACAGATCAAGCCCTAAGCGACGCACCCAGGCGTGGAGATCGAGAGGTGGGCTTGATGCCCCACGACGCAGAAGAGAGAGGGAGCCCTGACTCAGGTGCCGTACAAGCCATCGATGCCATCCACTCGGAATGGTCTCTCCTGGGTCCTGCTTGTGCACGGCCATGATCTTCTGAAACCGCCCGTGCGGGAGGTCGATGGAATCGTCATTCCACCACGAGGTGAACAGAACATAGTGATTTCGTCTATCACACCTCAGAAGTTGTCGCAACAGCCTGCGGACATAGAACTCAAGCCCGCCCATCTGGCCCGACCGAAGTGGAATGAGGTTGACGCCGATGCGCATGCCTTTACGGTCCCTCGATGCGCTTTCACCGATCCTTCGTCACACGATAGGCTCAGCGGTCAGATGCCCCGGGCGCGGTGTTGCCGATACCAGGCGATCGTGCGTTTCAAGCCCTCCCGAAAATTTGTCTGGGCCCGGAACCCGAATGCTTGTTCGGCACGAGACGTCTCCAGGCTGCGTCGGGGCTGGCCGTCCGGCTTCGTCGTATCCCAAACGAGTCGCCCTTTAAAGCCTGTGAGTTCAGCAATCAGCTCAACCAACTCCTTAATGCTCACCTCGATGCCAGAGCCGAGATTGACCGGCTCGGGGTCATCATACTGCTCCGCGGCGAGCACAATGGCCTCCGCCGCGTCCTCCACATACAAGAACTCCCGGGAGGCTTGCCCGGTGCCCCACACCACGATTTCTTGCTGTCCACCCTCCACGGCCTCCAGGCATTTGCGAATCAGCGCCGGAATGACATGCGAGGTCTCAGGAGCAAAGTTATCGCCTGGGCCATACAGGTTCACCGGTAAGAGGTAGATGGCGTTCAAGCCGTATTCCTGACGATAGGCCTGCGCTTGCACGAGTAACATCTTCTTGGCCAGACCATAGGGGGCATTGGTTTCTTCCGGATAGCCATTCCAGAGGTCGGCCTCGCGGAAGGGCACCGGGGTAAATTTGGGATAGGCACACACGGTCCCGAGCACGACGACTTTTTCGATGCGAAGGAGTCTGGCCTGCTCTATCAACTGTAGCCCCATGATGGCGTTGTCATAGAAAAATTGCCCCGGATGGCGGCGATTGGCGCCGATTCCCCCCACCACGGCTGCCAGGTGAATCACCAGATCCGGGCGCCCCTGTTCAAACAGTTTGATAATGGCGGATTTTTCCCGCAGATCGAACTCTCGGCTGCGGGGGACGATCACCGCTTGGCAGCCTTGAGCCTGGATGTTGCGCACGACATGGGTCCCCAGGAATCCAGCTCCGCCGGTCACCAGAATTTTGCGCTCTGTCCAAAATCCCATCGTATCCCCTCTGCCCACCAGCTTTCGGCGGCGGGTCCCTAGGCCATCCTCCAAGCCCGACCCCGTTGGTCCCCCAATCATCTCATCCTCATCTTATCTTCAGGACACTTTCCACCCGATTACTGCATAGTCCTGCGGCCCATAAAAAAACCGGTTAAAGCGCTTGACGATGTCGAGCCCTGTGTCCTCCAATTGCTGAGACTCAGGATATGGATGAAGGTTTACTATTTCCACCCGGCAGAGACCTCGAGCCTCCACGAGAAATTTAACCGTGGCGCTCGGTAAGGGGTTCCGGTGCGTAGGATCCAGGTAGAAGTTATGACTGCCCACCAAGACATTCTCCGGGTTCGGCGTTTCAAAGATCGCCACTCCACCTGGTTTTAGTATGCGCACCGTCTCATCCAGCAATCTGACCAGCCCATCCAATGGCAAATGCTCAATGATATGAAATCCTGTCACAGCTCCCACACTATTCTGCGGTAGACTCGATAAATACGAAACAGCCTCGCCTTCGATGGCTTCAAGCCCACGGGAGTGGCATTCCGCGACCAACACACGGTTCAAATCAATCCCTTGTACCCGCAGGTCTTCCTCTTGCACCAACTCCAACCATTCGCCGCGCCCGCATCCCACATCCAGGATTGGCAGCGTGTCCGACCCGAGTTTCACCTCTTTAAGTAAAGGGAGATATACTCTGAGGCGCGATTTAATATCCTCACGTATGCCACGGAATTGATCATCAAAGGATACATACAGTGCTTCCAGCGCATGCTTTGCTTCGTCAGCAATTCCCCGCAATTGTTCCTGGCTTCATGGTTCGGGAAGACGCTTGCGGGCTCCTTCCAGCAGTATAGTGATACGGCGTTCTTGTATAAGAAGTGTGGTTTTGATGTGGGAAAGCGCTCTTTCCCACTCCGCAAATCGACTCTGATGTTCACTGAGCACGCCCCCTATGCGGGCAGCACTGTCCTGCTGCACTTGCTCTAGCATCCTGGAGTTGTGCTGCTGTACCTGCTCCAATCTCATGACGCTATCCTGTTGCACTTGCTCTAACATCCTGATGTTGTCCCGCTGCACCTGCTCTAGCGACGTAACCCTGTCCTGGAGCTGGGTAGCCATCAGCTCTAATCCACCAAGCCTATCTTCGGTCTGCAATCTCCACGCCTGAACCTGTTCCAGCATCTCCGTGCGCAGCCCCTGCAAAGCCGCAGTCTGTCGTTGCTCGAATGCGTCCAGCGTTTGCTGCAGCGTCTGTAAAATCGTAACCTGCTGTTGATGTATTCCCTTTGATTGCTCCCACAGGTACTGTGCCACACGGGCAGTAGCTGCGTTGAATGCCATCTGACGCTCTAAGATTGGTGTCAAGAGCTGTCGCAGCACGTTTTTGGCGAAGAGGACAACGCGTCCTAAAACCTTTCGATGAGAAACAAAGTTGACATGATAAATATCATAACCGCTCTGGAGGAAGGCCAAATCGGCCGGTATCTGGGTCTCAGTGAGAGGAATGGCAGCTCCATGCGGGGGGATCTCTAGCTGACGCGTGCTGGTTTTTCCCCGGATCTGCTCCATAATCTGTTCGACGTCGATCTCCAGGGTTTGAGGCATGCCATCTCCTCCGGGGCCTACCTGATGTCTCAGCAACAGAACCGCTGCCTGCCGGCCAGCATCTACCCGCCTGAGCAAGGCACGACAACCCCTCTGAAGCCTGAAGCATTACCTAAAGCGGTTTTCGCATGGATCTACGATGCTAAAATGAATCTCCCAGCACCAGAGCGCCTTGACAGTTTCTTCTGCCATACACACGAGTGAAAACTGCTATAGCATTCTCGCCTTCTTCAGAACACTAGAGGGTCTATTCACTCGGGCCTGAATCTGGTAGCTGAGGCTGAGATCGTGTTGGCAATTGACCGATCGCCAGCAAGCAACCATACCGATCATCGCCCTAGAATCTTCCAGGGACTGGCGAATTATACAGCGCAGGAACCTCATAGGCAACAACCAACAGCATTACGCCTCGGAATTACCCCAAGACAGCCGCTCTAGGATGCTGAAAACTGGCTCAGCTGATCCAAAATGCCTCCTGGGCTGCGCAGTCGATAGTGCTCCACGGAAGCGGTGCGGCTGGAGGGCTGGGGCACGGCTTCAGGTCCCCCCGATGAATTTCCCAAAGCCATTATCATTCCGCCCGCAATCGAATGAAATTAAAGGCCACTGCCAGCGTGCGGTCATCCGTGTTGCCAGGGAAGACCTCCGCTGGAGAAGCCACATAGCGGTACACAAAGCGAAGATTATTCAGACCGGCGCTCAGGAATGTCTTGGGCAGGCGGATGGTATAGAGATGCCACCCCTGCGCCTCTAAGGCCACCTCGCCGACCAGCTGGCCATTGGCATAAATAGTGACCCCTTGCGGCGGGCCTTCGGGCAACGCTAGGAGCCGCAACTCCATGACGTAATCTTCGGGATGGGCCAACCGCACCCACAGCTGCGACGCCCGGGCATTGGACCAGGCATAGGTGAGCTCTCCATCGTGCTCAGCCGGCCCCAAGCCCTCAGCTAAGAACACCTGGGAAGCCGGCCCCCCGACATCCACAACATTGTCTGCATGCTCCGCCCACGGGTTAATGGTCTGGTCATTCTTAGCAAGTTCCAAGATTACGATGTCACCTTCCTCTTCCACGTGTACAATGGGGAAATGGGTCAGGAGGAAGCGCATGAGTCGCTCAAACATCTCCGACGCCTGAAGCCGTGTCGACCCTCGGGCGAAAGGGCCAAAGCGCTCGAATTGATCAAGCATCTCCGATCCTAGCAAATCCCTATGAATCACAATATACGAGAGATCGAAGAACTCAACGAAGCCGAGGATATCACGTTCTTCTATGAGGTTTTCCTCAGAATCCTGAATCAGCTCAGGGTTCTTGAAGAACTTTATTAACGATACTGAATCGGCATAGGTTATGAGCAGCGAAAGGGAGATGCGCGGGGCTTGGCCAAGGAGTAACCGCTTGCGGTGAGTGGTTTGATAATACTCATACTTGCTGAGAATCGGATGCAAAGGCACGTCCAACACGGTGCCACCCTTTCCCTTCTCCGTGGCGATCTTCTGATATATCTTGGGGATCCTCGCATCAGCGAGCGGAAATGGGATAATGAGGAATTCGAGGCCAATGATCGCAATAATGAACACGAGTAAGAGCAGGCGAGCCACTGACCTCTCCTCCAGCCGTCTCAAGAGATGCCTCACCCCATAACCGGCCAGGACTGCCAAGGCCAACATAACCATAATGCCAGAGCGACTGGCACCTCGCAGAGTGTTCATGAAGGGGATGAAAAACAGCAGCAAATATGGCAATGGGATCCTCATGGGTGTCCCATAGAAGTCTAGGAGATGGTCCTTACCGTTGATATGGAGGAAAGGCCCCAAGGCAAGCACAAAGAAGACAAGGGCTGACAGGACCCAAAAGTAGGTCTCCTGGTGAGAAGCCCTCAAGACACCGATTAAAGAAAGTACAAGAACCATATAACCCAGGTACACAGTCTGTTCCACAGCATTTCCGGTAAAATGAGCGTAGATGGGTATCACAAGATCGGCCCAAAGGGAATGCAATATACTTGGCATAAAAAAAGCCAAAAGGTCTGCACTATACTTAAGAAATTCTGATTTGGGCGGATCGATTGTTACATCCGGCCGACCGTGGGTAGCGATTAGCCATACGAGAGGGATAAAAAATAGCGAAATGACACATCCAACTAAGAATAGCCGTTTCAGCAATAACTGTTTCGGAATCGTCACCATGACAGATCTTATACAATAGAGTACATATAGGAGGCTAAAAACCCCCAGAAAAAAGGCATAATAGAAGTTAGAAACTACAGTTAAAGAAAAAATGAATGAAGCTAATATGATATTAACTACACGCCCATTTCTCATTGATTCTACAAAAAAAATGATGTAAAGTGGAATCCACATACCGTTTGCCAAAAGATTCAAATGGGCAAGTGAGTGAACCAAAAAATAAGGAGACAAACCAAAAATCATTCCTGAAACCCATGCTGCATAATTATCATCTATGAGATATCGGACCAAAAGGAAAGTGGCATATGCGGACAATATAAATGAACTAATAATGAATAGATTGTATGTCAGGATTATCCCAAGGAAGTGGACAAAGGGAATCGACACTACGAGCGGGAGCCCAAATCCAAATACTAAGGGGAACGTGAGATCAACCCCGCGAGGATAGAAAATAGAATCCGTGAATAGCGACCAATGCTCTGATTCCGTAACCACGCGATGGACAAACCCGAGCCCCCACATATTCACCCAAGGATCTCCAAAACCCGGCTGAAAAGGAAGGCTAGGAATGTGGGTGCGCAAATGCAGGACCAGTGGATATGTGAGGACGACAGTCAAGACTGCATATCCGCTAATAACCAAGGCGTGGAAGCCCAGCCCCCTTATACGTATACTTATTAGGCGGACTAGTCCTTCGAAATCATCTCGTTGCCCCACCCTGTACCCCCTCATGCATCGTCCAGCTCCTTCTTAAAGTACCGACCGATAACTCACAAGCCTAATTGGGAAGTCTCGCACAAGCGCTTTCACCTTTGGCGAGGTCAAGGACCTCACTTCACGTTCTCGTTCATACCGCCGCGACATGGGCCATCCCTCCAAGGCGCGATCTCGATAACCTGGATGAACCATAATCTCTGTCACGCCTGGTTGAAGGCTTCTAAGCAACCGCAGGAGATCCTCCTCAGAAAGCTGTCCGCTTTCTGCGCTGCCTAAAAAATGAGTAGAGTGGAAGAAACCTGCCGCTGTGATCGGGCGAGCCCTAAGGGCAGCTAGGGAAGTGAGAGTGGTCCGTCGCCACAAGGCCATAATTGAGGGGTGACCGCCCCGCCTTACAAGGCGCTCCTTGGGGAGGCGAATCGCCCTAATCCGAAATCGTCGTGCAACAGCTAGCACAGCCTGGAAAATACCCGGGAGCAGATGCAGGTGCATATGGCTATCAAGCTTATCAATCCTAAGCCCATGATCTAATGCCCTTTCAATTTGGGCGGCGAACTCCCGCTGGACTTCCTGCATGCGGATCTTCCCCGTCAGCCACTTCAGCAGGAACATCCCCAATGATTGGCAAAAATGTCCATCGGCTGTGACCAGTGACGGGACCTTGTCGGGGGGAAGCACAGGGTTGCCCTCGACGAGTGTGAGGTGGATGCCGAGGGAAAGGCTTGGGTATCCGCGTGCGAGCGTGACAGCCTCTTCGAAGGCATCCCCCGCTGCCATCAAGGAGGTACTGGTCACGATTCCATCACGATGTGCCTCAATGATTCCACGATTGATCCCAGGGCTAAGGCCAAAATCATCAGCATTTAGAATGGCGTAAATTGTCATCCTGATCGCCCAACAGTGCTAGGAAGTGGCCATCGGAGATTGGGTAAAGCTTGAAGCCAACCCTCTTCCAGATAGGAATAAACCGGGTACCAGCTGGTTGCACCACTGCCCACCAAGAGTGGATCCCCTTCCGGCGCTGGTCAACAATCGCCCAGTGCAGCAGTCGTCTTCCTATCCCCACCAAGCCTTGAGACGGTTCCTTCCCGTCAGATGGTCTCACTGCAATGGCATGGATGTACGGTTTTCCTTGTAGGCGCTTAATCGCAGGGTCCGAAGAGAAGGCGAAGCCACCGCTGAAAAACTGCTTCACAATGTGTAGGGGGAAGCCATATTTTCCAGTGAGACAATGGCTGATCCACCGGAATAACTGTGCGTGAAGGAGCATTGCCTTCCATGGCGAATAATGGCAAGGAACGATGATGAATCCGACTACAGCGCCATCCCTCACATATACCCAATTACTCGGCGGGTCCCACCCTAAATAGAAGAGGAGGTAATCGCCTATGAAGGCTCGCCGGTGGGGCCCCCCAAAGACTTTATTGACTCGCTCAGGAAAACACTCGATGTAGATGTCAACGAGAGCATCAATGTCGTAGCGAGTCGCTTGCCGGATAAATTCCTTACCCACGAGCCCTTCCCCGCAAGTCATGGGATATCCCTTATGATCAAAGGTCCCAACATCCTCGCCGCAAAAATCGGCAGCCGCTTCCAAAAGGTGATCGCCAATCGAAACCTCGGATTCGTGGGGTCCTGGTCGGGCAGGTTCGAGCCCACAGGGAGATAGTATTCATAAAAGAGGGGGCAAGGCCTAGCCCCCCACTGCTGCTTGAATAAGGCAGTCCCAGAATCCCATTGGCTTCGACCGAAATCGAAATGCTTTATCCCGTTCTCGCACCCATTGCGTACGATTTCCCATGTCAGGAGGCTCATGGTGGCCATATCCCGATAAGCCTTCAAGCATCCACCATAGACCCATGCCAGGGTGCCCTGAAATGTTACGGTTAACCCTCCGCCGATAAACCCCTTCCCATGCCGCACCATGAAAATCTCAGCACTTTGAGGAAACTCCTGCAAGATATTTCGGTAGAAGGGCACGCCGTGAAACGGCGTGCCTAAATCACGCGTAACGCGGCTTAAGACTTCCGCAAGCTCGGCTACGAGATGAGCCCCCCATTCGACTGTTAGACCAGATTTCACAGCCTTTCGCACAGCCCACCTGGTCCATCTCCTCATCCGCCCCCATACTACGTCAGGATTTGGATTCAAGGGGAGAAAATATGTGCAGTATTTCTCCTTCAGGCGAAGACCATGCCCGACATTCTCCAGTCCTCTGAACTCCACGTAGCTGGCCTCCTTTTCACGAGCCAGCTCCTTCGCCGCCTCAACCAGCGCGCGGGCGACTTCCTCCTCATCCGCCAAGAGGCCCCCGTAGGAAAGGTAAGGGGCTGTTGCGAGAAAGCGCCCAAAAATTCTGCTCCTGATTAGAAAGAGAGGCAAAACTCCTCTTACGGATTCCCGTTCTACAGCCATAAAATAATAAGGGAGATGATGATAAGTCTTCTCCACGACATTGCGCCAGCCCAAAGCATGGGTCAGAGAGGCCTGCGGGGAGTCATCCACAAAGCGCTGCCAGTCTTTCTCCTGATTAGGGGTGAGCAGAACCACATCCATCATCATTCCTTTCGAGACACCCCAGGCTCCGCATACGACGCGGAATTCAGCTTGATACCTCCCACGCAGGCGTAGGGGGGCAATCTCTGTCCTTCATTTGCACCGAATGAGGGGGATAATTATAATAGCCCTGTTATGAAGCGAGCCATCGATAATCCGCCGGAAAGCCGCCAATACTATATTCTCACTGATGGTAATGCCATTCGCAAGCGGTGGCATCTCAATAAGCTCAGGCTCTGGCACTTGATGGCGATCACCACTGAAGACCAGGTGCTTGATGCCGGATGTGGAGCCGGGAATCTCATCTCCGAGCTCGCTCCTCACTGTCAGCGAGCCGTCGGCTGTGACTATCGCTATCCCTGCCTGGCTGTTGCTTCTCGGAGGCGCGCCGGTACCTATGTACAGGCCAACCTTCGGCAGCTTCCTTTTCCTCCCGCAACTTTCAGCACGCTCTTCTGCATGGAAGTCATTGAACATTTGGATCGCGGCACCGCTGCTCAAGCTTTATCCGAATTCCAGCGTGTGCTAAGGCCGAAGGGCCAGATCATCCTTACGACGCCCAACTACCGGAGTCTATGGGTCATCATCGAATTTTTGACCGACACGGTTCGTTTAGTGCCCGAGATGGTGGGTAGAGAGCACATCTCGAAATATCATCAGCGCACCTTGGCGGCCCTTCTGGGGAGGGCAGGCTTTGTCATTGAACGGATAGGAACTTTTAACCACCTCTCCCCATTGATTGCGCTTCTTTCAGAGCGCTGGGCAGAGCGCCTCTACCACTGGGAGATCAAAGAGGGTCGACTCGGCGGGAACCTCCTGTATGCCGTCTGTCGGAAGCCCTAGACCTTGTCGTTGTAATTCCCGTGGTGATTCCACCAGTAGATCTTCATCAGGTCCAAGAGGGTTCGTGCGACAATTTGTAGGACCTTTACACTACTTGCCTCGCCACTATACGTAACGTTTACTGGGAGCTCTGCGACTCGATACCCGAACCGCTTGGCTATTAACAATACTTCCACATCAAAGGTGAATCCGGTGATCCCAACTCTCGAGAAAATCGCTTTTGCTGCTTCCTCTGTAAAGCCCTTGAAGCCACACTGCGTATCCATGACACCAAGCCCAAACGAAGTGCGCACAACCCAATTGAAAAGCCGACTCATCAAGTGCCGACGGTACACATAGCGGAAGTGCCGACAATGTATACGAAACGTCGAAGCCTCATGCACTCGCGAGCCCGCTGATACCTCGTAACTCCCTGCCATTAACAGTGGCAGAAAGGATTCCAACGTCTCGATAGGGTAGGCAAGATCGACATCCGTATAGAAGACATAGTGACCGTTTGCCTCCAATACGGCTCGCTTAATGGAATAGCCTTTTCCCCTATTGCGGTCATTGTGCAGGATCACCAATTCGGGGTAGCCTACTCCGAATGCCTTTAAGGTGGCGGCCGTCTGGTCCTGGCTCCCATCATTGATTACGATCACTTCGTGAATATACGGCTGCTTGGCAAAATACGCCTGAGTCTTCTGAAGGGTTTCCAGGATTTCATGAATGCTGTTGTAGGAGGGGATCACCAGCGACACCAAAGGCCTCATGGTTCATGCACCTTTTGCCACCTCTAATCATATACGTGCAGGTAAAACCCTGGGAAATGACGTCGCGCTTAAAGGCCACTATGTTCAATTCCCAGCGGCCAACTCGCCTCTGCTGAAGATCCCCTTGGTACTTCAGATGAAAGCAGTTATCCAAGTCAAGAGTGTTCCAAGGGGTCTCCCTTCTCACTTTCCGCGGCGAGCGGCGCACGAACGCCCCCCATGACTCGACGATCGATCCGGCGGCTCGCCTGTACAAAAAGGCCACAGGGCAAGAGGCCAAGCTGAGTTATCTGGGGCGTGTGCTCATGGAGAATCGGCACGGCCTGGTGGTCGATACGCGCGTGACCCAAGTAACCGGCACGGCCGAGCGCGACGCGGCTCTGGCGATGGCCGAACCGATTCCCAGGCAGCAGCGGGTCACCTTGGGGGCTGACCGGAACTCTGACACCCGCGACTTTGTCCATGAGCTGCGTGAGCTGCGAGTGACCCCGCATGTGGCGCAGAATACCACGGGTCGGTCGAGTGCAATCGATGGCCGGACGACTCGCCATCCGGGTTAGGCCGCGAGTCAGCGGAAACGCTAAGGCGTGGAAGAGATCTTCGGCTGGATGAAAACGGTCGAGCTGCTGAGCAAGGCTCGCTATCGCGGGGTGGCGCGGAGAGGATGGATGTTCACCGGTGCGGCGGTCGTCTATAACCTGGTGTGGATGCGCACCTTGGCCGCGGTGGCACAAACCAGCAGGAGGATGCATGCACACGACCCCCCCGACATCCTGCTTACAGCCTCTGCACGGAGACAATAGCGCCATATGCCGCTGGAAAATTGCCCCCGGAGGGATGTTCAACGTTTCTGCTTTCACCCTCTTTCACCCTTGACCAGTGTTTTTCAGCAGCCTGCTAGTGCTTTTTGCCCGTTACACCAATGTCCCATAGACGTTTCTGAAATAATTGTCTGTATGCACTGGGAGATTGAACATCAGCAATTCTAAATCCAAGATTCTCGAACCATTCAAAAACTTCGTTATAACTATGCCTATGGGCATATCTATATGATAATTAATCTCTTACAGAATGTCTTGTATTCTCAAATTTCCATTTTGTTTTATGCCTCACTTTCATCTGTATTATAGGATGAGCAAGGCCAAGCGCCGGGGACGCAGGCGGGCCTCCGTGTGTGGGACGCCCGCCTGTTGCGGGCGGGTTTGTACATGGTGGGTCTGCGTGAGGGGGTCGGCGAGCATGCCGCAGCCACGCCAGGACTCATCGATGGTCAGATGCCGGCGATCATGCTCCCGGGCGAGGCTGAAATGGTACTGCACAGGGGCCACGCAGCCGACGGAGCGGACTGTATGCATAAACCATGAGGATAAAAACAGCCAGAAGGTAACGACCGGGCGGCACCGCAAAGACCAGACAGCCCCTGTTCAATCATCATTGACAATGAGGGGGGAAGACAATGCCGAAGACCGCAGCCCAGAAACCACTCACTGAGGAGAAGGCTGGGTGCAAATCAAAGGCCTCAGCCATCGCATGGATGACAATATCTCGCGATCTACGTTCCCTGCTACCGATGGGGAACAGGTGTTTTCAAAGTCACTGGGGGATGCAATGCCAAAGACGTACGGCTAAAGGAACAGACTCGCCCGCAAGCGTTCTATACCGCCATGGGTGCTGCCATTATCAAGGGTCTCGACAAACCGATCGTTGAGGTTCGACCGGTTTTCCACCGCCTTTAAGAGAGAAACCATCACTGATGGCTCAACTCTGTAATTCACCGGTGATGTCTATTGGAAGGAATAGAGTGACCTTGATGTATCATGCACGTGCAGGCTTGTCAAGTATGAATACAGCGTGTGTCCTAAGTACTCATGTTGACTGACTTTTGTTCGGGTCACGCGACGCGTAGGCGCTCCAGTTCTGCAAGAACGGCTTCGCCACGGCGTTTTTCTGTGAGGTAAGCGACCAGATCATCCCAGAGCACACAACGGAGGGCCTCTTGAGCCGTCGCCACCGATAGGTCAGCAGCTTTGTGGTGTGCCCATTGGCCTTGTGCCCCATGGCGCTCGATGCGCAGGGGGGTCAGGAGGGCGTAGGCAAAGCAGACCAGATGCCGGGGTGTCACTGACGCCCGATCAGGCCGATGCTGGTAGTGGCCGAGCCCCAGCCGCTGCTGACTGTCCTGGAAGAACTGCGCTCCTGCCCAACGGTTGTCGTACGTCCGGATGAGCCCGGCGCCGGAGAGCGCTGGGGCGTCAGTCACGAGTCCCAGGATCTTCCTGGCGCTCCCCTGGCGAGAGAACACCCCATGCCGCTGGCCCAGTTGACTCACCTCCAGCCAGCCGGCAGCGATGAAACGATCGCCGACCATTCCCTGGGGCTTGGCGAGCACACAGGTGTGCGTGCGGCGCCGCCGACACAGCTGCTTGCCGTAGCGGCCGGCTTTGAGCTTCCAGCCCTGCGTGAAGAGGCGGCGATGGCGCTTGAGGGTGGAGGCGAAGTGAACGTGCTTCTCCTGACAGGCCTTCACCACGGTGTGGCACCGAGAGTAGGCATCAAACAAGACCATGACCGTGACACCCGCAGGGGCCTTCAACTCCCGGCTGAGTTGGCCAGCCAGCTCCGTGGTCTGGTCAAAGGGGAGCCCCAAGGCGGTGGCGTGCTCGGGCTTCACATACAGCCGGATCCCCCAGGAGATCACCTGCGCGCGAACTACCAGCAGCGCGCAGACATACTGATGCCCACGGATGTCGCCCTCAGTCATGGGATCTTTCATCGTGGCGACTGCATCCATGGCCTTGCCGCGTGTGGCCTTCTTCGCATCATCCATCACCACGTCGAGGGTCTCCCCAGGTCCCCGGTGGAGCGCCCGCAGCCGTGCCGGCGCGTTCTGGCGGAGGGCCGCTGCAGGGTCCCACCGCGCGACCAGAAAGAAGTGATGGAAGCGGGTCCGGTGGTGTGTGGCATCCATGTAGCGGTCAAGATTGGCGACATTCCGCCGGCCCCACGCCATCGCGATCACGAGGACCAGCAACCGGAAGTACGCGCAATGGTCCCAGTGGACGCACGGGGGCAACGGGCAAAAGCACTTGTCCAGGGTGGCGGGAACTCGTATGAGGCGACACATGAGGCGATTCTCCCTCACTCGACGGTGAACGGGAGATTCCACCCTCTCCCTAGCCATCGCCGGAGAATTGCCTCTCCTGCCACTGTTGTCAAGCCCTTTCCGCCATTTCCCCCGAAAAAGCCAGTCAACATGAGTAAGTAGATAATATAACCGCTCGGATCACCACAAAATCTGACCGACCCGCTAACTTAGCAAATCTGGTAATCGCTGCCAGACGGTGGTAGACGACCGTGCATTCTCCGTCGTCGGCAACGGAGCAGGCGGTGAGTAGACTAGTCATAGTCCGGGAGCGCCGGGGCGACGACCCGGAGGCATGTATGATGGAGGCCACCCACAGTGGGATCGCAGAGCTGGTCCGATTTGCGCGTGGACTGCAGGAGAACTTGCTCGCTGTCAAAGCCGGCCAACGGCGTGACGGAAGGCCATATCCATTGCCTTGAGCTCGTGAAGCACCAGGGCTATGGGCGGGCCGGATTCGCGCTCCTGCGGCAGTGCGTCCTGCCACCGGCACAAATAACTGACAGGAGGCGACGTATCCTATGCCCGCATTAATCCTTGCACATGCCACGTCTTACCCTTTTTCCTTTGCGCTCTGGCCTTGCTGTGCTAGAGTCATCCACCCCTGCGATGTCACACCGCCCAGGCGGTCTTGCTATGGCCGATAAGGATTGCCACACTCAGGAGGACTTCGAGAGTTCGAAACGCCACCGTCTTCATACCCAGCTCCCGCAGGCAAATGAGAGGAAGGTCCATGGCGTGATGGGGCAGATAGCGTCGGCTTGGCCGGGAATCCGACGGCTGGTTGCGGCAATGATTGGGCGATGCATGTTGCCCTTTGGCCTAACGCGGAGTCTGCATTGGCTTCTGGAAAATGCCAAGGACAGAAGTCCCCCATGGGAAGGGCAGCCAGAGACCCAGAGGGGTTTCCAGTGCGAATATCCATTTCAACAGAGCATTCACAGGTTTCGACGGAATTCTGTGGGTGCGCGCCAGGAACTCTTTGATTTCGGCACGAGACGTGGTCCCTGGCTTTAAGCCGTGGAGTCGACTGAAATACAAGAGTGGACTCAAAATGAACATAAAATATCGCACTTTGGTGAGCGTCACCTGGCATTGATGTGCCAGAGACTGCATGTCCTGCAAAGAATATCTTCTTTGGTGTCGTGCCAATTCGTCATTGTAGCTCCAAAAAAAATCCAGCGCTGGTGCCGTCAAAAATAGCAGCCCATTCGGTCTCAAGCATTGACATATCTGCTGTACGACGGAGCTATGATCCTGAATATGTTCCAAAACGTCCAAGAGGAAAACAATATCCCAGCGCTCCTTCCATCCCAGGTCTCGAAGCTCGACTTGAAACCGTGGGAGCTGTGAGCCAATAACGGTCGCAGCATACTCCAGTGCCTTGAGAGAGGAGTCAGCCAAGGCAAGTTCTCCGAATCGAGGGACAGAGCGAGTCAGGAGGTAGTCGATCCAGCCGCCGCACCCAGCCCCTAAGTCTATGGCGCTGAGGGTGCTCGCTGGAGCATCCAGGCTGGCGAGCTCCATTTTAAGGGCGGCGAGGAGAAAACGATGCCGCCCACGGTACCAGAAGTGCTCTCTCTGCATGCGAAACAGGAGGTCAAACCCATATTCGTCGTATTCGTCGGCACGATGTGAAACGCCCGTACGACGCACGCTGACTCCGTTGTGTGGCGCGAACAAGGCTGCATCTTGCTCCTGGAGCATGATCTTCCCTCACGCCCAACTCCTGATATGAGCACATGAACCCGCGCCGAAACGCATCGACCACTCCATACCCCGCTCCCCAGTTGAGTTGAAGCAGTTGGAAAAGCGCGCACAGTCACTCAAAGTGAAAGGCGATGAAGTCGAAGGCGACGGCTAAGGACCTCGCATCTGGGGTCCCCGGGAGCACCTGTGCGGGAGCAGCCGCACAGCGGTAGACGAAGCGGAACACGTTGACGCCGGCGGTCAGAGAGCTGTGTGGCACGCGGAGACTATAACTCCGCCAGCCCTCCGCTTCCATCTCGATCTCGCCCAAAAGCCGCTCATTGGCATACACCTTAATCCCCTGCTGGGGGCACCCCGGAAAGATGAACGGGGAAAGTCCGAGCTCCAGCACGACATCCTGGCGTTGGGGAAAGAACACCCAGAGCCGCGATGGCTTACCATCGGCCCAGGCAAAGGTGATCTCATCTCGGCGTTCCGGCGGCCACCAGCCCTCGAGGAGCCAGGGCAACGCAGCCGCTGCGTCAAAGTCCCAACGGTACGCGGCGCCATCCCAATGGGCCTGGCTGGCGCGGTCACGCGCCAGCCACAGGACAAGAAGACTCCCCTCCTCGAAGCGCTTCTCGATTGGGAAAGTGCGCATCAGGACCTCCTGCAAACGGTTGACGATCGCTGGCTCCAGGTACTCACGATGCAGGACGATGGCATCGACATCGAAGACACTAATCAGCCGTAAGGCGTCCTGTCGATCCCACGGCCATGCCCCATCGAGGATGTGATCTGGCTCTTTGAAGGCTTTGATCAGGGGAAAGGTGTTGCCATACTCTTTCAGCGCACGGGATGGGTGTGGACTGAAGCCCATGAGGAGCTTCTTGCGATGCACAGTCTGGTAGTACTGATACTTGGCGATGTCTAGCCCCAATGGCACATCTAACAGGCTACCAGTGCTCGTCTCATCCTGGCCGATCTCCGCATAGACCTTGGGGAGCCGGGCATCCAGAATAGGCAATGGAACGCTCACGAATTCGAGCAGAAGGACCGCGGCGATCAGGCTGAGAAAAACTGCTTGCCCCTTCGCTCCCCACTGTTGCCTGTCGAAGTGGTCCAGGAGACACCTGAGACCAAAGCCGACGAGGACCGCCAGAGAGAGCATCAGCATCACATCGAAACGGCTAGCGACCCTTACCCCCTTCAAAACAGGGATAAAACCGAAGAGCAGGTGCGGCAACGGTATGTAGAATGTCGCATCACCGAGCCGAAAAAGATCCTTACCATGGATATGGAGGAAAGGTCCTAACGCCAGCACGAAGAAGCTGATGGCGCAGAGCGCCCAAACACGAGTTTCCTCCTGACGGGCTTTCACAAGAGCGATCAGCGCGAGGGCCAGGACGACATAGCCGATGTAGACCGTCTGCTCAAAGACATTTCCGGTGAAATTCGCATAGATTGCCTCTACCAGGCTCCCCCAGAGAGTATGGTAGGGGCTTGGCAGAAAAAAGGCCAATAGGTCAGCGCTCCATTGGTTGACCTCCGCGAGGGACGTGGAGAGGACGATGTCTGGCCACTCCGTGCGCAGGGCAAGAGCGGCGATGGGCAGCGAAAGGACGGCGGTGCAGCCCACGACCAAGGCAACGCGCTTGATGAGAATGCTCCGTGAACCGGCATGCCTGAGTCGCCAGAGGTGAAAGAGGACATAGATACCGGTAAAGAGGATGAGGAAGATGACATAGTAAGGGTTCGAAAGCATGGTCAAGAGGAACACAACCGAGGCCAGCAACACGTTGGAGGTCCCTCTTTCTTGAAGGGCTTTGATCAGGAAGAGCACGTAGAGCGGCAGACACGCTGCGCTCCCTACCAGGAAGAGGTGTTCTAACGAACGTGTCAGATGGTAAGGGCAAAAAGCGAAGATCAGGCCCGAGATGAAGGCCACCCGCCCGTCCTTCGTTAAATACTGGACCAAGAGGAAGGTAGCATATCCAGCCGCGGCCAGGGATAGGAGGATCAGAAGGTTGTAGGCAGCGATCAGCCCCGCGAGGTAAACCAGGGGGAGCGACAGCAGTAGGGGGAACATGATCAGACTAAAGTACCTGAGGTCGGCGCCCCTGGGGTAGAACAGGGCATCGCTGAACAAGGGGAGGCGTCCTAGCTCAACAAGGGAATGCTTCGTAAACCATAGCATCCAGAGGGAATACCAGGGGTCTCCGTCGCCTGGCGCCCACCCCGGGATCTGATGTGCGATGGGGATGTGAGTAGTCAAGTGGAACGCCACAGGATAGGTGACTACCACGGTGAGGAAGAAATACCCACAGAGCACCAGCAAGTGACGAGCGACCCTCCGGGGATTAGCACCCATGTGCATGAACCTCCTTCCCTAGGAGGGAGATGTGCTGTCCGTGACGGCTCCTTAATATGTGAATGAACGCCCTTTTGCGTCGGTAACGGTCACCGAACGCATTGAGATCCGTCGCTGCCACCACTCGGGATGGTCGACGTACCACTGGATGGTTTGTGGCAACCCCTCATCGATCTTGGTCGAAGCCTTCCAACCGAGCACATGGAACGCCCTCTCTGTAGAGGCAAGGTGGCATAGTACTTGGCCTGGGCGGTCCTCCGAGAACCTGAGAAGGGATCGTGGCTTTCCTAGGAGGTCCAGGATCAAATCAGCGATGGCAAGAATAGGCGTCTCAACCCCGGTTTCAAGATTAATGGCTTCGTCGTGGAGGGGTGACAAGTCTGCATGGATGGCGCGATCGATAGCTTGGCAGAGGTCCTCGAGATACACCCAGTCACGGGAGTGTGTTCCATCGCCATGAATGATCAATGATTCATCCATTAGCGCGCTGGTGATGAAGCGGGGGATGACTTTCTCGAGATGTTGGTGCGGACCGTACGTATTGAAGGGCCGAAGGATTAAGGCTGGGAGGTTATAGGTGACCTGATATGAATACACCAGTCGATCAGCCCCCGCTTTCGCGCTCGCATAGGGCGTGGTGGGATTGAGTGGATGGTCCTCGGTCATCGGAACGAATGCTGCTGTTCCATATACCTCGGAGCTCGAAATATGGATGAAGCGCTCGACCGGGTGCTTGAGCACGGCACCCATCACCAACTGCGTGCCAATGACGTCTGTCTCGAAAAACGACAAGGTATCGTGCAGTGAGCGCGGCACATGGGTCTCAGCTGCAAAATGCACCACGATATCGGCCTCGGCGACCAACTCCTCGACCAAATTGGAATTTCTGACATTGCCATGGCAGAAGCGGAAGTTCGAGTTAGTCTGCAGTGCCTCCGGGAAATTGTCCAGGCTGCCAGCATATGTCAGAGCGTCCAGAACGATCACACGATAATCCTGGTAGCGTTTGAGGAGATATTTGACAAAGTGGCTGCCGATAAAGCCAGCGCCCCCAGTGATTAAGAGCTTCCTCATCGCCTCCCTTTCGTGTCAAAACCAGCGGTGGAAATCCACACAAGCGTCGCCGTAGCGCCCTCCGAATCGCAGGGCGATTCGAGCCGTCGCCTCATTCTGGATGGCGATTACCGTTTCAATCAGATGTACCTTGTCAGAGAACCACTGTAACCCGGCTTTCCAGCAGCTTGGAACAACCCCACGCCCTCGTGAGGCTTGACTGGCAGCAGCAAGGTGAACAGAGCCCAAACGGACGGGAAAATACTTGTTTAATTCGTGCTCGATGCCACAAGTCACAAAGCCGACAATTTTCCCTTGGCGCTCGGCCACGATGACAACATCTTGAACAGTTCCTCTGCAGGCGTTCTCCACCCACTGCGCGTAAAGGTTGTGCACTCGCGCCTGGGGGAACATGGGATCAAGGCTATAACGAGATGGAAAGAAAGAAGTGCGGGCGATTGCCTTCAACTCATCCAGGTCTTTATCTTGGGATAGGCGAACTGGCACCAGATCCTTCAAAGGGGGAAGCGCCCTTCTGGTCGTGAAGTAATACCTCTGCGCCACCACAATCAGTTGAAACCCCGAACTTTCAAGGGCATGGATGGTAGACAAGTCGCCGAGGCTTGTCCGGGAGTGACGGGTGGCAATCTGGTCGCGTTGGCACCGCTCAGCAATCGCCGACAGCAATGCCCTCTTGATCTGCAACGATTCTTCGTAGCTGCCGATTCCACCAAGGTACTCTATACGGCCACAGCCAAAGTCGAAAATTGCGCTATCCCACGAGAGCTTCTTATAAAGCGCGAACCCGCGCGTCTCGCCCGCCACAGATGCCACGAAAAGGCCGGCCAAGGGATCCCGACAACTAGCGGCAATCCTTTGGCAAAATGATTTGCGAAGATTGTCTCGATCAATTGCCTTGAGGTAGAAGTATGGTTTGGGATCATACGCTGCGAAGAGGGGTTGCAGGGCATCGAGGTGGCCTGCTGAACACATATCGATGGTGATGTTCATCATTCACTCATGCCTCCTGTAAAGCCTTTAGCCAAGATAATCCTTGACCACAAACAATGGCCTGTTTTGCAGGAGCCGGAAGATCCGAGTGATGAACTCACCCAAAAGGCCTAGAACCGTAAGCTGGGCTCCAAAGAAAAGGACAAGAAAGATCAGAAACTGGATTCTGGTCCCTAATGGCATGTCGAGAAGGAACCGGAGCGGGAAATAGAGGAACCCACCCCCCAGGCCGACCATGGTGCAGAGGAGACCAGCAAGCGTGACTATTTGGAAGATGCGGGAGGGAAAGGTCGTTACAAAATCAAGATAGAGCCCAAGTAGGCTAAGAAAGGAGTATTTCGACCGCCCACGCCAGCGAGGGTGATGGTGCACTTGCACCTCGGCGACAGACTTCCCTAATCGCACGATCAAAGCTCCCAGGAACCGATGCATCTCGCCGTAGTGCATCAATTTCCGCCCCACCCGCCACCCACTCACGACCTCATAACCTTCAGCCATCTTGGCCAAGAGGAGCGTGATATCCGTGGGATCACTCTGGAGATCAGCATCCATCGTCACGATAACCTCGCCATGCGCGTGTTCGATGCCAGCAGCAAGAGCAGCATGTTGGCCAAAGTTCTCTGCCAGCTGCACGACTTTCACCCGCCGATCTTTCGCGTGCAAGTGGGCTAGGATTTCGTAACTGGCGTCGGTACTCCCATCGTCGACAAAGAGCAGTTCATACTCGCGCCTGTGCAGAGCTTTGGTGAGTTGGCTGTAGAGCTCTTCCAGATTCTCCACCTCATTGAAAACCGGCACGACCACCGACACGTCGACTCGGCCATTCACTGAATGATCTCCTATGGAGGAAAAGTGACTTTGCTTATCATACGTAGGTAATTGTGTCAAGCGCGCATCCAGGGTGGGCGTGCTTTCAAGGGCTTACAGGCAGATAGGTTGACACCTCTTCCAACTGTGATAGATAGCCCTCATCGTTGTCCGAAAATTGTCTTGACATGCTTGGCTCGCTCAACCACAACGCTTTACCGTTCCGCCGCGTGGCCCTGCCAACACTCCAGCGGGGTGAACCTATGGTCATCGAAGGCTCGATCCCCTTCTACAAGCCGCTGATCGCGCGTGAGGAGATCACCCAACTCGTCGAAGCCGTTGAGTCCGGCTGGCTGACGACAGGCCCCAAAACGCTGGAGTTTGAGGCCGCTATTGCCCGCTATGTGGGCTCGCAGTTTGCGGTCGGGGTCAATTCCTGCACCGCGGCCATGCATCTGGCATTGGTGGCCATGGGGATTGGACTAGGGGACGTCGTGATCACGTCGCCGATCACCTTCCCAGCGACGGCCAACGTCATTGAGCACTGCGGGGCGCGACCGGTGTTTATCGACGTGGAGCCTGATACGTTGTTGCTTGACGTCGCCGCGCTTGAGAAATTCCTCGCGGCTCCAGAGCGTAAGGGTATCGATGCCGACAGGGTCAAGGCAATCCTGCCAGTACATTTCGCCGGCCAACCGTGTGATATGGACGTGATCTTTGCCCTCGCCTCTCAATACGGGCTGGCGGTGATCGAGGATTCAGCCCACGCGTTGGGGGCTGAGTTTCAAGGGTGTAAAGTCGGTAGTGACTATGGCCTGGGATTCCAGGGGCCGTGGGCGAGTTGCTTCAGCTTTTACGCCACTAAGAACATCACAGCGGGTGAAGGGGGTATGCTGACCACCAATGCCCCCGAGTTAGTGGAACAGGTGGCGGTTCTGCGCTTGCACGGCATTAGTCGAGATGCCTGGAAACGCTATCAGGTGGCTGGCTACCAGCACTATGAGGTATTATTTCCCGGCTACAAATACAATATGTTCGACTTGCAGGCAGCCTTGGCCCTGCCGCAGCTCTCGCATATCGACGAGTGGCAACAACGCCGGCAGACCTACACCGATCTCTATAACCAGGGCTTTGCGAATATCGAAGGACTGCAGCCGATCGAGGTGAAGCCTAATCGCCGCTCTGCATACCATCTCTATGTCGTGATGGCCGATCGCGCACGGCTCGGTGTTTCACGGGATGAATTGCTCAATCGCATCGCCGCGGCTGGGATCGGCGTGGGCGTGCACTTCCGCTCGTTGACAGTGCAGAAGTTTTACCGTGAGAAGTACGGCTTTCAAGAGGGTGATTTCCCGGTGGCGGAACGGGCTTCAGAGCAAGTGCTGTCGTTGCCACTCTATCCTGCGATGCACGAGCGCGACGTCGACCGGGTTATTCGCACTGTGCGCCAGGTGCTCGGCGTCTGATGAAGTGTCCTCGTCGCATCACTCTACAAATGGATGATCTGTGTTGAGGATGATCTCCGCTACTTCCGGGCGAATGAGACCGTCGGGGGCCTGGCGTTCGGTGAGCAGTCGGCGTAACAGGGTGCCGCTGAAGTCGAGATGTTCCCCAGTGCCGTGTGGGCACGTTTTCTCGCTGGCGACGCTGACGCATCTGCGACAGTAAAAAAAGGCGGTGAAGTACAGCGGCATGATGCCGAGGTCGGGGAACTCCTCGAAAATCTCCTGCGCCGCATAGGGGGCGTAATACTGGCCGACGCCGGCGTGATCCCTGCCGACAATGAAGTGCGTACAGCCAAAATTCTTACGCACGATGGCATGGAAGATGGCTTCCCGCGGTCCCGCATACCGCATCTCAGTGTGCAAGGTGACCAGCACCGTGCGCTCCAGCGGATAGTAATGACGCACCAGAGCTTCGTACGTCCCCAGAATGACCTCGTCTCTAAAGTCTCCCGCCTTCTTGCGCCCGATCACCGGGTTCAGAAAAATGCCATCCACGAACGTGAGCGCCGTCTTCTGCACGTATTCATGTCCCAGATGAGGGACGTTCCGCGTCTGAAAGCCCACCACCGTGCGCCAGCCTTTAGCTGTGAACAGCGCGCGCGTCTCTCGCGGTGTGAGACGATAACTGGCAAAGGGGGTCTCGACCTCACCCAGAACCGTAATCGTTCCCCCCAGGAGCACTTCCCCCAAGTCGAACACATGGGCGACGCCGGGATGTTTGAGATCTTCCGTGCCAAATACCTGTTTGGCGTATGCCTGGCGATCGTAGCGATAAGGACTGACCTCCGACAATAACGCCAATGGCTGCCCAGCATACCAGAGGCCAACATCTTTCCCGAGGCGATTGACTTGCTCTGCCGACACGTCGAGGACGATGGGAATCGTCCAGGGCGCGCCGTCCGTCAAGCACTTCTCAGAGAGCGTGGCGCGGAAATCTTCTGACCCCATGAACCCCTCTAGCGGGCTGAAGGCGCCGATGCCAAGGTTCCAGACGTCGCTGGCGATCTCGGAGCTGATGTCGAGCCGTGGCAACCGCTTCACCTCATCCAACAAGCGGTCCCGCTCGGGGCTTTGTGATGTGCGCCGAATCAAGCGTCCCCCGTGAGGTCTGGACAGCACCGCTGCTCCTTTCCATGACTCCTCTTTGAGATCCAGACAGAAACGCGCTTGTGCTTCTGCCTGGTCAAATGGACCGCTCTGCGAGCACCACAGGCGAAGATCGTTCAGTGCCCACCCTACTGTAACACAGGGGGAGTGGGCCTGCAACCCAAGCGCCAGGCCGGTTGCCAAGTGCAGAAGGCCATGCTATATCTGTGACGCGACGCACGCATCTTTATGCTTGGAGTGTATGCACGTGCCTGTCCTGAGCGTGTTATGAACGATGCCACAGTTGGTCCAGCGAAAGGGGGCACAGCCATGAGTTGGCTGCGTAAACCTGTGAGCACGCCGTCTCGAGAACGTCTGCCTCCCGGTCAAGCACTCACCACCAAGTTCCCGATTTTACATGTCAGCGACCCTCCTGAATTTCATCCACACACATGGACGCTAAAAATGGTAGGAGAGGTGGAACACCCGCTGACGTTGACCTGGGAGCAAGTGCTAGCGTTGCCATCGATCGCGTCGGTCAGCGATTTTCACTGCGTCACGAGTTGGAGCCGCCTGGATAACCGCTGGGAAGGGGTCGCGTTTCGGACGCTTGCTGAACGGGTGCAGCCGAAGCCACACGCTCAGTATGTGATCGGTGAGGACGACTGGGGCTACACCGCGAACCTCCCCTTGGAGGTGCTGATGGATGATGATGTGCTCCTCGCCTATAAACATGATGCGCGTGAACTGGAGGCTGTGCATGGGGGGCCGCTGCGCCTGGTCGTGCCTAAGCGTTACGCGTGGAAGTCGGTCAAATGGTTGCGTGCCCTGTACTTCCGCGAGCACGACGAACCAGGGTTTTGGGAAGTACGTGGCTACAGCAATACCGCCGACCCATGGACGGATGACCGTTACGGTTTTTGAGGCGGGGCAACCAGATGCTACCCCAGACGCGCGCGTTGATTGGACTTGGGTCGAACGTGGGCGACCGTCTGCAATACCTACAGCGTGCCGTGAAGCACCTTGGCGAGACCATCGGTGTTCAGGTCAGAGACGTCTCCTCAGTGTATGAGAGCGAGCCTGTCGGTCCAGCCGCTCAAGCCTGGTTTTTGAACGCTGTAGTAGTGGTCGACACGAGCTTGAGCCCGGTCACGCTCCTGCAACAAACCCAGGCGATCGAACGTGCGCTCGGCCGCGAAACTACATATCACTGGGGACCGCGGACAATCGATCTCGATATTCTGCTTTACGGCGACACCCAGGTCAACACCGCGACCCTCACGATTCCGCATGCTGAACTCTGCCAGCGCGCCTTTGTGATGATCCCTTTGCTCGAACTCGTCCCCGGCCTTGTGCTGCCGGACGGAACAGAGGTCAGCGCCTGTCTGAGCAGGCTCATGCCGCCCCAACAGGTCAGGCCCTTCGCCTCGGCAGCGGCGCTGGCATCGTAATCAGACCTGAAACGTCTGCCGTCTCCAGGCGGGGCATCTCCGCCGCGGCTTTCCGGTTCAATCCCGCCTGGCAGCCGCAGCTTGCACGAAGGCGGAAAACAGGCGCTGCGCCGCCTCATCCTCTACAAACAACCGCTCGGGGTGCCATTGCACACCGATGACGAAGGATTGGCCGGAGATCTCCACCGCTTCAATGACCCCATCACGGGCGCTGGCGCTGACCACCATCCCCTGGCCTGGCACCTTCACGGCTTGATGATGCAGGCTATTGACGCGCATCTCCTGCAGGCCGAGAATGGCGGCGAGGCGTGTATTCGGGACAAGATCGACGCTGTGCGCTCGCTCGGGAGCCCCTGAATGCTTATACGCCTTAGGCACTTGTGATGGAATATCCTGATACAATGAGCCCCCAAGGGCGACATTCAGCACCTGGGCTCCCCCACAAATGCCAAACACCGGTAGCTCACGCGCCAAGGCGAGACGCACCAGCTGGATTTCAAAATCGGTGCGCAGGGGATTCACCGGCCCTAAGCGCTGGTGGGGTTCCTCGCCGTAGTATGCCGGGTCGAGGTCAGCGGGGCTGCCAGGAATCAGAAGCCCGTGGAGAGGCTGCGCGTAAGCTACTCGACTGTCCTCACCCCGCACGGCTGGCAGCAGAATCGGTAACCCACCGGAGACCAAGACTGCTTGGACATAGTCATCATACAGCACATGGACCCCCCGTCCCGGAGCCCGCGTTTCTCTCCCGGTTCCGAGGTCAAGATCGCAGGTAATGCCGATCATCGGTCGCACAGTGTCCCTCCTTTACCGGCGCGTCATACGGGGTCAACGTGCTGCCTGACCATCCGGTGCGAGGCCATACAGCCGCTGATACACTCCATAGTTGCGCAGCACGCCCTTGACGTAGAGGCGCGTTTCCTCAAAGGGCAGACGCTCGATAAACTCGTCCCAGTCAGCAGTGCTCAGCTCCTGCAGCCACCGCCTGACACGCGCTGGTCCTGCATTGTATGCAGCCAGCGTGGGAATAAGATTGCCACGGTGTGTATCGGCTAAGCGGCCTAAATACTGCGCGCCCAAACGGACGTTCAGCTGTGGGTCAAACAACAGATCGTCGCGAAAGGCCTCCAGACCTATGCGCTGGTATACCTCACGCCCGGTCGAGGGGAGAAGTTGCATGAGCCCACGTGCATCAGAACTGGAGACGGCGCGGGCATTGAAGGCGCTCTCCTGGCGAATGACCCCCAGCACGAGCCATGGATCAAGCCGCGCATATTTGGTGGCCTCCACCACCTCCTGCCAATACAGCTGGGGGAAGAGTGACGTCCAGAACTCAGGAGGCAGGGTGAGTCGCGCATTGGCCGCCACCGAGCTCAGCGCCGCATTCAGGGTCCGAATGGCCTGCAGGGGCATGTCCGCCCTGAGGTACATGCGGGCCAATACCGTCCGCTCAGTGACGTCATTACCCAACCGCCGGGAAAATTGCGCGATTTCCTCCCGGGCATCCTCCAGAAAGCGTAAGGCGAGGAGCTCGTCCGCGCGGACGCGGTGAAAGAGGGCGGCATCTGAAAGGCTGGGATCGGGGCCAGGTAATGGGGATCGACCGGCAGAGAAGGGGGGTCCGATCGTCGAGGCAAAGGCAGGTGCAGGGGCATTCCCGAGCGAGGCTCTGGAGCGTAGGACCTCCTGGGCCCGGAGGCCATAATAGGTATAGGGATAGTCACGTGCCACCTGCTCATAGAGCGATAGGGCTTGCGGACTATGGCCGCTCTTGTCGAGAGCTTTGGCCTGCCAATAGACGGCATTACTCGCGAACTGCGACTGGGGAAAGCGCTCCGCCGCCCTCCCAAACTCCTGTGCCGCTGTCCCGAAGAGGTGCTGAGAATAGTAAAGCCAACCGATGCGCCAGGCCAGTTCGTCGGCCCGGTCACTCGTGGGAAAGCGAGTCGCTAACTCTCGATAGGCTTCAACGGCGCGCTCAATCTGCTGTCGTGACTCATAGGAGAGGCCGAGCGTCACCAACGCCTTGCCATTCCACACCGTCGGCGGTTCACGCCCTGCCAGTTGGCGCAACACACCTTCCGCCTCACCGCTTTGACCATCCCGCTGTAAGGCTAGCCCGAGGAGATAGAGGGCCTCGGCCGATTGGTTGTCGGTGCCTTGAACATAGCGAAATTGGTCTAAACTGGTGACGGCCTCACGGTAGCGTCGTAGTCGAAAGGCGCAGAAGCCGACACGCCTGGCCGCCCAAGCGGCCAGATCTTCGGATAGTCCGATGGCCGGCAACTGTCGTGCCGCTTGCATGGCCCGCTCGCAATCGCCAGCCTCGGCGAGCTGATCGGCCCGCTCCAGGTGTTCTCGCGGGCTCAATACGGCGGAGAGCGTGCGTCCTGTCGGCGGTATGGTCTCCACACGGAAGGCTGCCCGCTCAGCCTCTGGGCTCAGCGGAAACCGGACAAAAAGGGTACGATAGGTCGCCATGGCTTTGTCGTGCAACGCGGTTGCTTCATAGCCCTGGCCGAGCCAGAGATACGCCTCAGGCGCAGCTGGATCTTTGGGAGATTGGGTGACAAGTTCCTCAAGGACGCGCACACCCTCTAAGACCTGGCCGTTGATGCCGATCAGTTGCCTCCCTAACGCCAGACGTGCCTGTGGGACGAGGCGACTTTGCGGGAAACGTACCAGCAGGAGCCGTAGCGTCTCCAGGTATGGGCGCTCGGCGTTCAGCTCCTGATGAATGCGCGCCACATTCCAAATGGCGTAATCCCCCAGCTCTGGATATTGACCCACCACCTCGCCAAAGGCCTGCAGCGCTTCTGGATACCGCTTCAGCCTCAGGGCCGCATGACCGTACAAGTAGCGAGCCCGATTCCGCTCTTGGAGGGAGAGGGACGTGACTGGGAGGGATGCGAGTTGTGCCAGAGCCTCGGGGTAATCGCCCCGTTCGACAGCCTGAAGCGCACTGTCAAGTGTTGAGGTCGGAGCCCCCGCCCACAGGCAGCTCATTGATAGAAGGATCACGACCATACCGATAGTCCACCCGCGGCGGGTCTTCATCACCAATTGTCCTCCTTCCTGCCGTGACCTGGATGCTCAGCCCCGCCTATGAACCCCTGTCATTCCAGGGTTTCCGTGGCTTGCATTTTACTGTGGAACGTTTATATTATAAGTCGAAGTGGTCAAAATCCCTGATCTGGAGGTTTCCGAGCATGATAATCGACAAGGTACTTGCAGTCTATAATATGTCACCATTGCTCCTGGTGGTTGAGTCCGACGAAGGGAAGTTGTTCGAACTGTCCCTTAAGGACCTTAAGACGGCTGGGTATATCTTCAGCGATACGGCGTGGAAGAGCCTGGTCGAAGATTATCGGATTTTTAACAGCCAGCACGCACCACGCTGAGTCGCGCTGGTTTAGCGCGCACGCGCCGGTGGGGTCTTCGCGGACTGGGGCCGCTGCCCGGTGAGGCGACTCACAGTCCACGGCCAATAGAGTACAATAGGCGCAACCACGAAAATCGAAGAATAGGTACCGGCGATGACGCCAACCAGGAGGGCAAGTGCAAAATCGTGCAAGACCGCCCCGCCAAACAGTAATAGGGCGAGGAGGGTTAAAACGACCGACCCACCGGTAAGGATGGTGCGACTGAGCGTTTCGTTGAGACTGCGATTGATGACTTGATCGAATGGTTCTCTTGGGTGGGCGCGGAGGTTTTCGCGGATGCGATCGAGCACTACGATGGAATCATTGATCGAATAGCCCGCGATGGTCAAGATCGCGGCCAAGACTGTTAACGTCATCTCCTTATCGGTAAGAACGATCAGCCCGAGCGTGATCAGGACGTCGTGAAGATCGGCAAGCACCACCCCCAACGCATACTCTATACGCATCCCAAAGCGCCACCAAATGTAAACCAGAATTCCAAGCGCTGACCACACCACTGCAAGCAGGGCTTTCCACCGTAGATCCTTGCCGACCTTCGGCCCCACCTGCTCCGCTCGCAGGAGTTGCACTCCTTGGTCTCCATACTCCTGCTGAAATGCTTCGATCACTCGCGACCGCAGGTGTTCCAGATCTTCGGTTGAATTCGGAACCCGGACGATGAAATCGCGGTCGCTTCCAAAGCGCTGAATCTCGGTTTCCGACAGGTTGAGTTTATGGAGTATCGCCCGCACATGGTCGACGGTCATCTCTTGCTGAAACCGTAATTGCAGTAGTGTGCCGCCGGAGAAATCGATCCCATAGTTGAACGCATCGTGTCCAGTAAGCACGCGCCCGACCATCAGGAGGAGGACAAGTGCAACGAGTACGACAGAGACCAGAGCAAATACTTTCATCCGGCCAATGAAATCGAGATTAATCCCTGGGCGTATGATCTCCATACAGGCTCCCGTTCAACAATTAGCCACTCTTTTTAAATACTCAGCCGCTGGATGGGCCGTAAGGCTAATACGCTCTCAAAGATCACCTTACAGATGAACACGGCCGTCATGAGATTGGCAATCATGCCCAGCACGAGGGTTACGGCAAATCCTTTCACAGGACCCGTGCCGAACTGAAAAAGCATCGCTGCTGCAATAAGCGTCGTAACATGCCCGTCCAAAATCGCGCTCCACGCGCGTGTAAATCCAGCATCAATGGCTGCACGCGGAGGTTTACCCGTGCGCGTTTCCTCACGAATACGCTCAAAGATCAGCACATTCGCATCCACGGCCATACCCACGGTAAGCACGATGCCCGCGATTCCCGGCAATGTGAGGGTAGCATGGAGATAGCCAAGCCCCGCCAGGAGCATGAGGACGTTCAACACCAGCGCAACATTCGCCACGACCCCAGCAAGGCGGTAGTAGACGATCATAAAAAGCACGACAAATAGGCTTCCAATAACGCCCGCCGTAATCCCCTCACGAATAGAATCCTGCCCCAGCGAGGGGCCGATGGTGCGATTTTCCTCGATGCGCACCGGCGCTGGTAGGGCCCCAGCCCGGAGCACGATGGCGAGG
>Ga0137403_10000141_pt1 | contig 86368 bp, 72 predicted proteins | sample CZOMad2_1_16fung_FD_122057 | JGI IMG/M metagenome (GOLD analysis project Ga0137403, IMG submission 122057) | Vadose zone soil fungal communities from Angelo Coast Range Reserve, California, USA - CZOMad2_1_16fungal (Hybrid Assembly) | ecosystem: Environmental > Terrestrial > Soil > Vadose zone...
GCTCGAGGCCCAACAGCAGCTCTACCCCGCCCAGAACACACTCGCCCAGATTCGGCAGAACCGCCTGCGCCCCTACGCACAGCTCTACCGGGCGCTCGGCGGCGGCTGGGCGCTGACGGATGCGCAGTGGTCGGGTCAGGGGGAGGCCCCGACGAAGTGAGGAGGAGCGGCTGCCTGCGGTCTGAGGGCGAGGCACTTCCGGCCGGAGGTATGCTCATGTTCGGGGCCCGCGCTCGCCGATCAACGGTCGCCGCAGCTCGAGCCATTGGAGGGCTCTGGTGATGAGCGAGACGCGAAACGTCGGGATCGAAGCGCTCACCGAGCTCGCCCTGAACATGCGCTCGACATGGAACCGGAGCACGGATGAGCTCTGGGCCGAGCTCGACCCGGAGCTCTGGGCCTTGACTCACAATCCATGGGCCGTGCTCCAGACGGTGTCCCCGGTAAGGGTGCAGGAGCTCCTGGCGCGACCAGACTACCGACAGCGGGTAAAGGATCTGATCGACCGCCGGCATGAATACCTGACGTCGCCGGCCTGGTTTCAGCAGACGCAGCCGCAGTCGCCTCTCAAGCGGGTCGCCTACTTCAGCATGGAATTCGCGCTGAGCGAGGCCCTGCCGATCTACTCCGGCGGTCTCGGCAATGTCGCCGGAGACCAGCTCAAGGCGGCCAGCGATCTCGGGGTCCCGGTGATCGGCGTCGGCGTCCTGTACCAGCAGGGGTACTTCCGTCAGGTGATCGCCGCCGACGGCAGCCAGGAAGCGTTCTACCCCTACAACGACCCGGACCAGCTCCCGATCACGCCCGTGCGCACTCGGAGCGGCGACGTTCTAAGGCTGCCGATCGTGCTGCCGGGTCGTAAGGTCTGGCTCCGCGCCTGGAGTGTCCAGGTGGGACGCGTTCCTCTCTATCTCCTGGACAGCAACGACCCGGCGAATCCGCCTGCCGTCCGCGGGATCACCAGTGAGCTGTACGGAGGCGGGCCCGAGCTGCGGCTGCAGCAAGAGCTCGTGCTGGGGATCGCCGGCTGGCGATTGCTACGCGCGCTCGGGCTCGAGCCCGAGGTCTGTCATCTCAACGAAGGCCACGCGGCCTTTGCCGTGCTCGAGCGCGCTCGAAGCTTCATGGAGGACACACGGCATCCGTTCGAAGTCGCGCTGGCCGTCACGCGGGCCGGCAACGTCTTCACCACGCATACCCCGGTTCCGGCAGGCTTCGATCGCTTCTCGCCGGCCCTCATCGAGCGCTTCATGCGGCGCTATGCCGAGGACCAGCTCGGGCTCTCGTTGCGCGACCTGCTGGCACTCGGTCGGGAAAATCCCGACGACCCCGATGAACCATTCAACATGGCGCATCTCGCGATCCGCGGCAGCGGCGCGGTCAACGGCGTGAGCCGGCTGCACGGTCACGTGAGCCGACGTATCTTCCAGTCACTCTTTTCTCGATGGCCCGAAGTCGACGTTCCGGTCGGACACGTCACGAACGGCGTGCACACGCCGTCATGGGAGTCCGCGGCTGCCGACGCGCTGTGGACGAAGACGTGTGGAGCGGAGCGCTGGCGCCAAGAGCTCACGATGATCGAGCGCGACGTCGCCCGGGCGTCCGATGCGGAGCTGTGGGCGATGCGTAACAGTGCGCGCAAGACCCTCGTCGATCATGCGCGAGGGCGCATCGCGCAGCAGGTCACGTTCATGGGCTTGCCGGCGCCGGAGGCATCGGGGATGGGCGCGGAGCTGGACCCAGCCGTGCTCACGCTCGGATTCGCCAGGCGGTTCGCTCCCTACAAGCGTCCCAACCTGCTGCTTCACGATTCCGCTCGATTGCTTCGCATCCTGACGAACGCAGAACACCCGGTGCAGCTCATCATGGCGGGTAAGGCGCATCCCGCCGATCGCCTCGGGCAAGAGCTGATTCGGACATGGATCCAGTTCATTCGTCACTCCGAAGCGGGCAAGCGGGTGATCTTCATCGAGGATTACGACTTGCTCCTGGCCGAGTACCTGGTTCGGGGCGTCGATGTGTGGGTGAACACGCCTCGGCGACCCTGGGAGGCCAGCGGGACAAGCGGCATGAAAGTGCTTGCCAACGGCGGCCTGAATCTCTCTGAGCTCGACGGCTGGTGGGCCGAGGCGTACGACCCGGAGGTCGGCTGGGCGCTGGGCGACGGCCACGAGCACGGGGACGATCCCGGCTGGGACGCGGCCGAGGCCGAGGCGCTCTACGCGCTGCTCGAGCGTGAAGTGGTTCCCGCCTTTTACACACGCGACAGCCGCGGAATCCCGCAGGCCTGGATCGCAAAGATGCGCGCCAGCATGGCTCGTCTCACCCCACGGTTCTCAACGAATCGCGTGGTGCGGGAGTACACGGACACGTTTTACGTTCCGGCGTCCGCGAGCTACCTGGCACGGTCCGCACACAAGGCGGCGCTGGGAACGCAGCTCGTCGCCTGGATGCGCCATCTCGGCGAGCACTGGGCCGACGCCCGCTTCGGCGCGGTCCACGCGACGACGCTCGGCACCCACCACCGTGTCGGCGTCGAGGTCTACCTCGGCCGCCTCGACCCCGAGGCCGTCCGCGTGGAGCTCTACGCCGAGGCGGCGAACGCCGGAGAGCCGGAACGCCATGCCATGGCGCGGGGCCGAAAGCTCGACGGCCCGGGCAATGGCTACGAGTACGAGGTGAGCATTCCCGACGTCCGAGCAACCGACGACTATACGCCACGCCTCCTCCCGTACCACCCCGCGGCCGCGGTCCCCCTCGAAGCCCGCGAGATTCTCTGGCAGCGGTGACTCATGCGACGCACTGAGCGCCGAGAGATGCGGTGATCTTCATCGACGGCGGCGTCGCACCGACCGCGTGACGTTCGCGAGAAAGGATCGAGTCATGGCCATTGCGCCGCTCGCGGGCAAGCCGGCTCCCAGGGAGATGCTAGTGGACCTGGCTCGTCTCGAACGGGAGTACTACGCGCACAAGCCGGACGTGGCCAACCCGGACGAGCGTGTCAGCTTCGGCACCAGCGGACACCGTGGCTCTTCTCTGCGCGGCTCGTTCACCGAAGCGCAGATCCTCGCGATCACCCAGGCCATCTGCGATTACCGGCGGACGCAGGGCATCGACGGTCCGCTCTACATGGGCAAGGATACCCACGCGCTGTCGCGTCCGGCCGAGCGCACAGCGCTCGAAGTCCTGGCGGCCAACGATGTGGAGGTCGTCGTACAGCGCGACGATGGCGTCACGCCCACGCCGGTCATCTCTCGCGCCATCCTCGTCTACAACCGGGAGCGCACAAGACATCTCGCGGACGGCATCGTCGTCACTCCGTCGCACAACCCACCCGAGGACGGCGGCTTCAAGTACAACCCGCCGGACGGTGGCCCGGCAGACACGCGCGTGACCGGCTGGGTGCAGGACAGAGCAAACGAGCTCCTGCAGCACGGCAACGTCGGCGTCAAGCGCGTCCCGTTCGCGGCGGCGATCAAGGCGGCGAGCACCCACCACGAAGACTTCGTCCACGGCTACGTCGATGACCTGAGAAATGTGATCGACATGGACGTCATCCGCGACACCGGGCTCAGGCTGGCCGTCGATCCGCTGGGCGGCGCGAGCAGAGACTACTGGGAGCCGATCAACCGCGCCTATCGACTCGACATCGCCGTCGTCAATCCGCTGATCGATCCTCAGTTCGCGTTCATGACCGTCGACCACGACGGGCGGATTCGCATGGACCCCTCGAGCCCGTATGCGATGGCTCGGCTCGTCGGCCTCAAGGATCGGTACCGCGTGGTCTTTGCCACCGATCCGGACGCCGACCGGCACGGCATCGTCACGCCATCGATGGGGTTGATGAACCCGAACCAGTATCTGGCCGTCGCCATCAACTACCTGCTCACGAACCGTCCCCGCTGGCCGGTGCGGGTGGCCGTCGGCAAGACGATCGTCAGCAGCAGCCTGATCGACCGGGTCGTGGAGCGGTGTGGTTATTCGTTGCGTGAGGTTCCGGTCGGCTTCAAGTGGTTCGTGACGGGTCTGTTCGACGGCTCGCTATGCTTCGGCGGTGAAGAGAGTGCCGGAGCGAGCTTCCTACGGCGGGACGGCACGGTGTGGGCGACCGACAAGGACGGCCCGATCATGGCGCTGCTCGCTGCCGAGATCACCGCGCGCACCGGCAAGGATCCCGGCGAGCACTATCGCGCGCTGACCGGCGAATTCGGTACGCCGTACTACACGCGCATCGACGCGCTGGCGACGCCCGAGCAGAAAGCGAGGCTGGAGCAGCTCTCGCCCGAGGCGGTCGGTGAGTCTCAGCTGGCCGGCGAATCCATCACGACCAAGCTGACGCGCGCGCCGGGCAACGACGCGCCGATCGGCGGCCTGAAGATCATCGCCCGCAGCGGATGGTTCGCCGCGCGGCCCTCAGGCACCGAGAACATCTACAAGATCTACGCGGAGAGCTTCAAGGACCAGGCCCACCTCGACGCCATCGTGCGCGAGGCGCAGGCAATGGTAAACCGAGCCCTCGGGAGGTGAGACGATGAAAGCGACTCGACTCCGTGTGACAGGGCTCACCGCCAACCCGAAGGCGAGCTGACGTGCCGTCGCGCAAGCGAGCCGAGATGCCGCCGGCATGGAAGACCCTCACCGCCCACCATAGGACGGTCAGGCCGCTGCAGTTGCGCCAGCTCTTCGCGGACGATCCGACGCGCGGCGAGCGCATGACGGTGGAGGCAGCGGGCCTGTTTCTCGATTACTCGAAGAATCGCATCACCGACGAGACCCTCGGGCTCCTGCTGCGGCTGGCGGAGGAAGCCGACCTGCGCGGGCGGATCGACGCAATGTTTCGGGGGGAGAGGATCAACGTGACCGAAGGGCGTGCGGTGCTGCACGTCGCGCTGCGCGCGCCGCGCGGGACATCGATCGTCGTCGACGGCCAGAACGTGGTGGACGAAGTCCACGCCGTCCTCGACGCGATGACCGATTTCGCGAACCGCGTCCGGAGCGGCCTGTGGACGGGGTACACGGGCCGCCGCCTCCGCAACGTCGTCAATATCGGCATCGGAGGCTCGGACCTTGGGCCGGTGATGGCATACGAGGCGCTGAAGCACTACAGCGACCGCGCCATGACCTTCCGTTTCGTGTCGAACGTCGATGGCACCGACTTTGTGGAAGCGGCCCGTGATCTCGACCCGGCAGAGACGCTGTTCATCGTCGCGTCGAAGACCTTCACGACCCTCGAGACGATGACGAACGCGCAGAGCGCGCGCCGGTGGCTCCTCGACGCGTGCGGCGGCGATGTCAAAGCCGTCGCGAAGCACTTCGTCGCCGTCTCGACGAACGCGACGGAGGTCGGCAAGTTCGGCATCGACACCGCGAACATGTTTGGCTTCTGGGACTGGGTCGGTGGCCGCTACTCGATGGACTCGGCCATTGGCCTGTCGACGATGCTCGCGATCGGCCCGGAGAACTTTCGCGCCATGCTGGACGGATTCCACCAGATGGACGAGCACTTCCGCACCGCGCCATTCGAGCGCAACCTGCCGGTGCTCCTGGGGCTGCTGGCCGTCTGGTATAACGACTTCTTCGGCGCCCAGACAGTGGCGGTCCTGCCGTACGAGCAGTACTTGAAGCGCTTCCCGGCGTATCTGCAGCAATTGACGATGGAGAGCAACGGCAAGGGGGTGACGCTCGACGGCAGAGCGGTCGCCTGCGACACCAGCCCCGTCTACTGGGGCGAGCCCGGAACCAACGGCCAGCACTCGTTCTATCAGCTGATCCATCAAGGGACCCGGCTCGTTCCGTGCCACTTCATCGCCTTCGCAAAGCCACTTAGTCCTCTGGGTCAGCACCACGAAATTCTGCTGGCCAACGTCGTGGCCCAGAGCGAGGCGCTGGCCTTCGGTAAGACGCCCAAGCAGGTCAAGGCCGAGGGCACCCCCGACTGGCTCGTGCCCCATCGGGTCTTCGAGGGGAACCGTCCGTCGAACACGATCCTGGCCGAGCGCCTCACGCCCGAGGCGCTCGGCAAGCTCGTCGCCCTCTACGAGCACAGCGTCTTCACGCAGGGCACGATCTGGCAGATCGACTCGTTCGACCAGTGGGGCGTCGAGCTCGGCAAAGTGTTGGCTCAGCGCATTGTGCCGGAGCTCGAGAGCCAGTCGGAGCCCGAGCTCCGGCACGACAGCTCGACAAACAATCTGATCCGGCGCCTCCGGAAGATGAGGGCGAGTCCATGACGCCGCTCGGCTTCGACCGACCTCTGTACGTGCTGCCGTTCGATCACCGCGGCTCGTTCCAGACGCGGATGTTCGGGTGGGAGGGAAAGTTGTCCGCCGAACAGACCGCTGAGATCGCGGCCGCGAAACGGGTGATCTACGACGGCTTCACGGCCGCCCTCGACGCCGGCGTGCCGGAGGACCAGGCAGCGATTCTCGTGGACGAGCAGTTCGGCGCGTCCATCCTCCACGAGGCGACGGCCCGCGGCCATGCCACAGCGTGTTCGGCCGAGAAGAGCGGGCAGGACGAGTTCGACTTCGAGTACGGCGAGGGGTTCGCGGACCACATCGAGCGCTTCAGCCCGACGTTCTGCAAGGTGCTCGTGCGGTACAACCCGCAAGGCGACCAGACCCTGAACCGGCGGCAAGCGGCCCGCCTGCAGCGACTGTCCCGGTATCTGCACGACAAGAGCCGGAGCCTTTTCATGTTCGAGCTGCTGGTGCCCGCCGAAAAGGGCCAGCTCGAGGGACTCGGCGGCGGTAGGAACACCTACGACCTGGAGTTGCGACCCGGGCTGATGGCGGAGGCCATCCAGCAGCTTCAGGATGCGCAGGTCGAGCCCGACATCTGGAAGGTCGAGGGACTCGACCGGCGCGACGATTGCGAGCGGATCGTTGCCGCCGCGCGCCGCGGCGGTCGCGACAACGTGGGCTGCATCATCCTGGGCCGGGGCGAGAACGCCCAGCACGTGCACGACTGGCTGGCGACGGCCGCCGGAGTCCGCGGATTTATCGGCTTCGCCGTCGGGCGAACGGTGTTCTGGGATCCGCTCGTCGCCTGGCGGGCCAAGAAGACGACGCGGGACGCCACCGTAGCGGAGATCGCGCGACGCTACAAGGAGCTCGTGGACCTGTTCGACACGTCGCGGGGTCGTTTGGGGAACGCCCACTCATGACCGCGCGCCATCCGGTCGTCTTCCTGGTCGACGTGGACAACACCCTCCTCGACAACGATCACATCGCGGCCGACCTCAAACGGCATCTCGAGCGCGAGGTCGGGCACGAGCGACAGGAACGGTACTGGGCCATCTTCGAAGAGCTGCGGAGCGAGCTGGGCTACGCCGACTATCTGGGCGCGCTGCAACGGTATCGCGTGGAGTATCCGCGTGATCCGCACGTGCTGACGGTGTCTTCGTTCATGGTGAACTACCCGTTCGCCAACCGTCTGTACCCGAACTCGCTCGACGTGCTCGAGCGTTTTCGAGGCTGGGGGCCGACCGTCATCCTCTCGGACGGCGACGCGGTATTTCAACCCCGCAAGATCGAGCGCGCGGGGCTTCAGGAAGCCGTGGACGGCAACGTCCTCATCTATATCCACAAAGAGCGCGAGCTGGATGACGTCGAGCAGCGCTATCCGGCCGACCACTATGTCTTGGTCGACGACAAGCTGCGCATCCTGACCGCTGTGAAGCGGGTATGGGACCGGCGAGTCACCACGGTCTTTCCACGACAAGGACACTACGCACACGATCCGCGGGAGCTCGCCAGCAATCCGCCGGCGGATCTGAGGGTCGACCGCGTCGGCGATCTGCTCGCGTACGAGCTATCCGCGCTCCTGCGCGCCGCGTCGCAAGCGAAGGATGCCACCACGGCCACGGCGTGACCAAGGAAAGGACGTCAACCCATGCGTCGGATCACGTGGATCGTCGCCGTCGCCCTTCTGATTCTCGGCGCGGTCTCTGGCGTGTCGGCTCAGGATGTTGTCGTGTCCGAGCAGACCTTCGGCTGCATCCTCGACTGGGCGCAAGTCAGGAATACTCGCATCAGGCATTCGGATCCGGTGAAGCTGAAAGAGGCGATGCGAATCCTCCGGGACCGCATTCCGGACACGGAGTATCCGGTCGGGACGATCCTGCAGCTCGTGCCCTTCGAAGCGATGGTGAAGCATCCGCGCGACAAGTTCCCCAGGACGAACGGCTGGGAATTTTTCGCGCTGGAGGTCTCCGGCACGGGCACCAGGATTCGAGATCGAGGCGACAACGTCGTCAATCTCGCGCAAGGCGTGACGTGTCTGAGCTGTCATCAGCCGGCGGCTCGGTTCGACTTCGTGTGTGAAAAGGGACACGGTTGCGCCCCGATCCCGTTCGACGATCAGAAGATCGCGGAGCTTCAGCGGGCCGATTCACGCTGCGCCAGGAAGTAGGGTTGGAGATGCCGGCCCAGGCTGACGCCCTCGTCTTCTACGGCGCCACCGGCGATCTCGCCTACAAGAAGATCTTTCCGGCGCTGCAGGCGATGGTGAAGCGCGGCCATCTGCACGTACCGGTCATCGGCGTCGCGAAGTCCGCCTGGACTCTGGAACAGCTCGAGGACCGGGCGAAGGACAGCGTGGAGAAGCACGGAGGGCTCGACCCCGTCGCCTTCGACAAGCTGTGTGGGTTGCTGCGCTACGTGGATGGCGACTACAACGACCCGGTGACGTTTCAGGCCATCCGCCGGGAGCTCGCTTCCGCGCAGCGGCCCGCCCACTATCTCGCCATTCCGCCGGGGCTGTTCGGACTGGTCGTCGACCAGCTGGCCCGGGCGGACTGCGCGCGGGGCGCCCGCGTGATCATCGAGAAGCCGTTCGGAACGGACCTCGCATCGGCACGGGCTCTCAACCGGACCCTGCTCCGTGTCTTCGACGAGACGTCGATCTTCCGCATCGACCACTATCTCGGCAAGCGTCCGGTCCACAACATGCTCTTCTTCCGCTTCGCGAACGCGTTCCTCGAGCCGATCTGGAACCGTCACCACGTCGAAAGCGTGCAGATCACGATGGCGGAGAGCTTCGGCGTCGAGGGGCGCGGCGCCTTCTACGACCAGACCGGCGCCATTCGCGACGTGATCCAGAATCACCTGATCCAGGTCATGACCAACCTGACCATGGAGCCTCCGGTCAGGGCTGACAGCGAGTCGATCCGGGACGAGAAGGTCAAAGTCCTGAAGGCCATCCCGCCGCTCACCGAGGAGAACCTGATCCGAGGGCAGTTCCGCGGCTATCGTCAGCAGCAAGGAGTGGCGCCGGACTCCCAGATCGAAACGTTCGCGGCGCTGCAGCTGGAGATCGATTCCTGGCGCTGGCGAGGGGTCCCCTTTTACATTCGGGCCGGAAAGTCACTGGCCGTGACCAGCACGGAGATCGTCGTCAGACTTCGGCAGCCGCCAACAATGTATGAGGGTTTCGACCTCCAGCCGAACTACTGTCGGCTGCGCATCAGCCCCGACATCACGTTCGCGGTAGGCGCGAACGTCATCGCTCCAGGGCAGGAGACGGTCAGCGCGATGGCCGAGATGATGGGAACGCAGCATCCCCGCGCCGACGAGATGGACGCGTACGAGCGACTGCTCGGTGACGCGATGGCCGGAGACGCCACCCTGTTCGCACGCGAGGACCACGTCGAAGAGGCGTGGCGAATCGTCGATCCGGTGCTCAAGGCGAAGACGCCGGTCTATGAATACGAGCCCGGCACCTGGGGACCGAAGGAAGTTGACAAGGCTGTGGTGCCCGCCGGTGGCTGGCAGGCTCCGACAATGCTGGACGCCAAGGAGCGGTAGCATGAGTACGACACACGTAGCCGAGCCCGTCACGGATGCGCAGCTCGATCAGCTGTGCATCAACACGATACGCACGCTCTCGATCGACGCGGTCCAGCAGGCCAAATCTGGACACCCTGGTACGCCGATGGCGCTCGCGCCGCTGGTCTACACGCTCTGGAACCGCGTGATGCGATTCGATCCCCAGGATGCCATCTGGCCCAATCGCGATCGGTTCGTGCTGTCGAACGGCCACGCCTCGATGCTGCTCTGGTCCGTGCTCCACCTCACGGGAACCCGGGCGGTGAGCGCGGACTACGAGAAGCTCGGGCAGCCGTCGGTCACGCTCGACGACATCCGGCGCTTCCGCCAGCTCGACAGCAAGGCGCCGGGTCATCCCGAGTATCACTGGGTGTCGGGCGTCGAGACGACCAGCGGCCCGCTCGGGCAGGGCGTCGCGACGAGCGTGGGCATGGCCATCGCTCAGAAGTGGCTCGCGAGTCGATATAACCGTCCGGGCTTCGACATCTTCGACTACGACCTCTATGCGGTCTGCGGGGACGGTTGCCTGATGGAGGGCGTCGCGTCCGAAGCGGCGTCGCTGGCGGGCCATCTGGGCCTCGACAACCTGTGCTGGATCTACGACAACAATCACATCACCATCGAGGGAAGCACGCGACTGGCGTTCACCGAGGACGTGGCCGCGCGATTCTTGGGTTACGGATGGCACGTGCTGCGCATCGGTGACGCGAACGACATCGATCGGATCGTGCACGCCCTCGAAGTCTTCCGGCAGACGAAGGGTCGCCCCACCTTCATCATTCTGGACAGCCACATCGGTTATGGATCGCCGCACAAGCAGGACACGGCGGAAGCCCACGGTGAGCCGCTCGGCGACGAGGAGGTTCGACTCACGAAGCGCTTCTACGGATGGCCCGAAGACGCCAGGTTCCTCGTCCCGCCCGGCGTCTACGAGCACTTCGCGGCCGGCGTGGGCGCGCGCGGCGCCGCAACCCGCCGTCGATGGACGGAGCTGTACGACGCCTATCGGGCGCGGTATCCGGAGCTCGCGAACGAGATCCATCTCATGCAGGGGCGCGAGCTGCCGGCCAAGTGGGACGCCAATCTTCCCACCTTCCCCGCCGATCCGAAGGGCATCGCCGGGCGCGATGCCTCGGGCAGGGTGCTCAACGCGCTGGCCCAGAACATCCCGTGGTTCCTCGGTGGCTCGGCGGATCTCGGGCCCTCGAACCGGACCACGCTGACGTACGAGGGGGCGGGAGACTTCCAAGCCGAGAGTCCCAGCGGGAAGAACCTGCATTTCGGCATTCGCGAACACGCGATGGCGGCGACCCTGAACGGACTCGCCCTGTCGAAGCTTCGGGCATTCGGCGCGACGTTCTTCATCTTCAGCGACTATGCGCGGCCTGCGATCCGGCTGTCGGCCGTGATGGAGCTGCCCACGATCTTTGTCTTCACGCACGACGCGATGGGAGACGGAGAGGATGGACCGACCCATCAGCCCGTGGAGCATCTCGCGTCGCTGCGTGCTATTCCGGGGCTGGTCACGCTGCGGCCGGGTGATGCCAACGAGGTCGTCGAGGCCTACCGCTATGTCATGCAGCTCCGCCATGCGCCGGCGGCCATCGTGCTGTCGAGACAGCCGCTGCCGACGTTGGATCGCAAGAAATATGCGTCGGCCAGCGGCCTGGCGCGTGGCGCCTACGTCCTCGGCGATGCGCCAGGCGGCGAGCCCGAGGTCATTGTCATCGCCTCCGGCAGCGAGGTGAGTCTCGCCGTGGAGGCTCACGAGACGCTCCTGGCCGACGGGATCCGCTCGCGCGTGGTCTCGATGCCGTCCTGGGACATCTTCGAGCATCAGACTCAGGCCTATCGAGAGAGCGTGCTGCCGCGCAGTGTGACGGCCCGCGTCGCGGTGGAGCAGGCTTCGACGCTGGGATGGGAGCGCTACGTCGGGACGTCCGGACGGATCATCGGCATGCAGACGTTCGGAGCGTCCGCGCCTTTGAAAGAGCTGCAGCGGAAGTTCGGGTTCCAGCCGGATCGCGTCGTCGCGGCGGCCAGGGAACAGCTGGGCCGGTGACCGCGGAAGGAAGCAGCTCACCGCTCGGAGCCGCGTGCGTTCGTGAAGGCGTCAACTTCAGCGTGTTCTCCCGACACGCCACGAGCGTCGAGCTCCTCCTCTTCGAGGGCGTCGATGACGCGCGGCCCTCCCGCGTAATCGGCCTCGATCCGCGGATCCACCGCACCTACTTCTACTGGCACGTGTTCGTGCCAGGCGTCCGCCACGGGCAGCTGTACGGCTACCGCGTCGACGGACCGTTCGATCCCCAGGCCGGCATGCGATTCGATCGAGCGAAGGTTCTGCTCGATCCGTACGCGCGCTGCGTCGTGGTGCCGCGGTCCTACAGTCGTGGCGCCGCTCGGGGAGAGGGCGATAACGCCGCGATGGCGATGAAAAGCGTCGTGGTGGATTGCGGAGTCTACGACTGGGAGGGTGACGCCCCATTGCGGCGACCCGCCGCGCAGACCATCGTCTACGAGATGCACGTGCGCGGCTTCACGGGCCACCCGGGCTCTGGTGTGCCCGAAAAAACCCGGGGCACGTTCGCCGGGCTCATCGAGAAGATTCCGTATCTTCGCGAGCTCGGGATCACGGCTGTCGAGCTCTTGCCGGTGTTCCAGTTCGACGCGCAGGACGCCCCGCCGGGACTCGTCAACTATTGGGGCTATTCGCCGGTTTCGTTCTTCGCGCCGCACCGGGCGTACAGCTCACGTCAGGATCCAGTAGGGCCGATCGACGAATTTCGCGACATGGTGAAGGCGCTGCATCGAGCGGGTATCGAGGTCATCCTCGACGTGGTCTTCAACCACACCGCGGAGGGTGGCCTCGGTGGTCCGACGCTGAGCTTTCGCGGCTTCGACAACGTGACGTACTACATCCTCGAGCCGGATCGCTCGCGCTACGCCGACTACACCGGCACCGGAAATACCCTCAACGCCAACCAACCGATCGTGCGGCGGATGATCGTCGATAGCCTCCGCTACTGGGTCGAGGCGATGCACGTCGACGGCTTTCGGTTCGATCTCGCGTCGGTTCTCTCGCGCGACGCCGCGGGCCAGCCGATGTCCAATCCGCCCGTCCTCTGGGACGTCGAGTCGGATCCGGTGCTCGCCGGCACGAAGCTGATCGCCGAGGCCTGGGATGCCGCCGGCCTGTACCAGGTCGGCAGCTTCGCGGGTGACGCGTGGCAGGAATGGAACGGACGGTTTCGCGACGACGTCCGGAGCTTCTTCCGCGGAGAACGGAGTACGGTGAACCGCGTGGCCGATCGATTGATCGGAAGCCCCGAGATCTACGGACATAAGGAGCGCGAGGCCGAGCAGAGCGTGAATTTCGTGACGTGTCACGACGGCTTCACCCTCAACGACCTGGTGACCTATGACCACAAGCACAACGAGGCGAACGGCGAGAGCAATCGCGACGGGAGCGACGACAATCGGAGCTGGAACTGCGGCCTCGAAGGTCCGACGGACGACGCCGTCATCGAGCGGCTTCGCAACCGCCAGGTGAAGAACTTCCTGGCCGTCACGCTGCTGTCGATCGGCATGCCCATGATCCTGATGGGTGACGAGGCGCGACGGACGCAGCACGGCAACAACAACGCATACTGCCAGGACAACGAGACGAGCTGGTTCGACTGGACGCTGATCGAGAAGCATGCAGACGTGCACCGGTTCGTGCGCTTGCTCAGCCGATGGCGGCGGCTGCGAAGCGGCGGGCCGGTGCGCCAGCCCGTGCGCCTTGGCGAGCTCCTGCGCGACGCGCATCGCGACTGGCACGGCGTGAAGCTCGGCCAGCCGGATTGGGGAGATTCCTCTCACAGCCTCGCGTTCAGCGCGGAGATCGGACGCGAGCAGCTACTCGTCTACATCATCTTGAACGCATATACCGAGCCCCTGGACTTCGAGCTGCCGCCGACGGGCGCCGAAGCCCGACACCGATGGCGCCGCTGGATCGACACGTCCCTCGACTCGCCGGATGACATCGTCCCGTCGCAGACAGCTCCGCCGGTCGGCGGCCATTCCTATCGGGCCCAGTCGCACTCGGTCGTCGTCCTCTTCGCGAGCACCCGGCCCAACTGACGGCGCCACGCCGGATGAGACCGGGTCATTTCGCTCGGCAGGCCGACCCCGCGCCGATTCTCGGGAAGCGGTACTCGACGAGGTCCGATCGGACGGGCTTCTGTCTCGGCGCCACCCCTCGTTTCCAGTCGCGTGTTTCCATCCCTCCCGATCCTCGTTGACTCAACACGGCGCAAGTCGTTGATTCGCTGGCAAAAGCGGGCAGCGGGGTGGGAACACGGGTTCGAATCCCGGCAAGGACTGGGGCGGTAACGCTGATTGAGAAGCGCCGGCGCCCGCCGTAGCATCCCAACAGGGTCATGGGCTCGCTGATCGCGGCCGCCGGCGCCATCTTCGTCGTTGTCATCATGTGGGACGCGTTCGAGGCGCTCGTGCTGCCTCGGCGTGTCACGCGGCGGCTGCGGCCGACGCGGATGTTTTATCGCGTCGCGTGGCTGGTGTGGTCGGCGGTAGCACGCCGCATGCGCCCGGGCGGCCGCCGCGAAACCTACCTGAGCTTCTTCGGGCCGTTATCGCTGCTCGTCCTCCTGGCCGCGTGGGCGGCAAGCCTCGTCGCGGGCTTCGCCCTGCTCCAGACCGGCCTTGGCGCCGGCCTCAATGTCCCCGGTGGCGGTTCTTTCAGCGACCATCTCTACCTGAGCGGCGAGACGTTCTTCACGCTCGGCCTCGGCGACATCACTCCGGTCTCGCGGGCGGGGCGCGTCCTGGTGGTGATCGAGGCCGGCATCGGGTTTGCCTTCCTCGCTCTGGTCATCGGCTACCTGCCGATCCTTTATCAGTCGTTCTCCCGGCGTGAAGTGAACATCACGCTGCTCGACGCGCGCGCCGGTTCACCGCCGAGCGCCGAGGAGCTGCTGCGCGGCAGCTGGAGCGATCCCGAAGAGCTCACCGCCCTGCTCCGCGAATGGGAGCGCTGGAGCGCGGAGGTGCTGGAGTCGCATCTTTCCTATCCGGTACTGTCGTATTACCGCTCGCAGCACGATAACCAGTCGTGGCTGACCGCGCTCACCACGATCCTGGACGCCTGCGCGCTCGTGATCGTCGGCATCCAGGATGCCTGCGCGCGTCAGGCGAGGCTGACGTTCGCGATGGCGCGGCACGCCGTCGTGGACCTGGCGCAGGTGCTCGGCCGGCCACCCATCGAGTCGGCAAGTGACCGGCTTCCGGCGTCCGAGCTCGGCCGGCTCCGCGCGGGGCTCGCGGCGGCGGGCGTGGTCGTCGATGCGGGCGCCGGCATGGACGACAAGCTTGCCGAGATGCGCCGGATGTACGAACCCTTCGTGGCGGCGCTGTCCGAGTACCTGCTGATGCCGCTGCCCGCCTGGCGCGTCGGCGCCGCCGCACGCGAGAACTGGCGCGCGAGCCCCTGGGGCGAGACGCGGAGCCTGCCGTCCGACGATCCGCACGCGCACCACTGACGGGGCGGCGACGCCTCGGCCGCCAAGAGACTCATCGGCAGCGAAAAGGCGCGGCACCCGAATCCTCGAAGCCTACCCCGGCATCCTTCACCGTATAGAGGCGAGAATGACGATCGACGCTCTCCTCGCGCAGTACAGCGTCGTGATCCTTCCGGCGCTGGTCGTCGCCGAACAGGTGGGCGTCCCTCTGCCGGCGGTGCCGGCCCTCCTCGCCGTCGGTGCGCTCGCGGCGAGCGGACGCGTCAGCATCCCGCTGGTGCTGGGCGCGATCGCGCTGGTCGCGCTGACGGTGGACCTCGGATGGTACGAGCTGGGCCGGCGTCGCGGCGCGAGCGTGCTGGCGCGCCTCTGTCGCCTCTCGCTCGAGCCTGACTCGTGCCTGCGACGGACCGAGAACGTCTTCGCCCGCTATGGGGTCCGAGCCATGCTCATCGCGAAGTTCGTTCCGGGGCTGACGACGGTCATGCCGCCGCTGGCCGGCGTCTTCGCGGTGCCCCGCCCGCGGTTCGTGTTCTACGAGCTCACCGGTGTGCTGCTCTGGGCGGGAGTCTGGATGGGATTGGGCTACGCCTTCAGCGATGCGATCTCGCTGATCGTCGCTCGTCTCGAGCGGCTGGAGCGCACGCTCGGCCTCGTCGTCCTGGCCATCGTGCTCGGGTACGTCCTGGTGAAGTACGTGCGCCGGCGGCTCTTTCTCCGTTCGCTTCGCATTGCCCGCATCGCGCCGGAAGCGCTCAAGAGCCGGCTCGACGCGGGCGAGGACGTCACGATCATCGATCTCCGGACGCGTCTTGACGTGGCGGCCATGCCCCACGCCATCCCGGGCAGCCGCTGGATGGCGACCGACGAGATCGACGAGCATCAGGCGGAGTTGCTGCGGGCTCGAGAGCTGGTGCTCTACTGTTCCTGACCGAGCGAAGTCACGAGCGCCCGGGTGGCGCTCCAGCTCAGGCGCAAGGGGATCACGCGAGTCCATCCGCTGCAGGGGGGCCTGGCCGCTTGGATGGCCCTGCAGTTCCCCGTGCAGCAGCTCCAGCTGCCCGAGACTCAAGAATCAGAGAAGGGACAAATCGCCGTGACCTCTCTTCAGTGAGCCGCCGACTCAACGGGCGGGCTCGAAGAGCTCGATCGGATTGCCGGCGGGGTCCTCGAGCAGGATCTGCCTGCCTCCGTTACCGGTGACGATGTCATTGCGGAATTTGGCGCCGGTCTGCCTCAGGGTCACGACCATCCGAGCGAGGTCTTCCACCTCGATCTGAATTCGATTCCATCCACCCGGTTCCGGGCGTCGACCGTCAGGCATATCGCGCCCGGCACCGCCTCCGCCCGCGGGCGCGCTGAGCAAGAGACGGAGATCGCCGCGGGACACGAGGGCGAAGCCGGGCCCGGGATGCATGGTCACCACGAAGCCGAGGTGTTCGGTGTAGAAGCGGATCGCCGCGTCGACGTCATCCACGATGTAGCGAACACTGACGCTCCCCATGTGCCTTCCTCCCTGAACGAATCTAACCCGTCTAGAGCGCTCCGCGGAGCACGCTCGTATCATAGAAAGTACGACATCTCTTGACGAGTTGGAGCACCGGCCGATGTCGATTTCGGCCGGCGCTGTTCGACGTATTAGTGGAGGCAGAGTCCGGCGGGGCCCGTAGCCTGCTGGATGAGAAGGGGAGGATATCCATGGGAGCGAAGACGGAGGCACTGGCGAGGCAGTTCGAGGACAAGGCCCGGGCTGCCGTGGCGACGCTCGAGAAGCTTGGCGATGCGGAGTGGAGGATGGTGACCGCGGAGAAATGGACGGTTGGAGTGACCGCTCATCATCTAGCCAGAGGGCTGGAGGCGGTCTCGGGCATCGTGACCGCAATCGTGTCCGGGGGGCTCTCACGCGGCAGCTTCACCCGGGCCATGCTGGACGAAATGAACGCCCAGCATGCGAGAGAGCACGCCGACTGCACGCGGGCGGAGACGCTCACGCTCTTCCAGACGGGTGCGGCGAAGGCGTTTGCGGTGGTGCAGAGCCTGAGCGACGATCAACTGGCGACGAGCGGAACGGTGTTTACCGACGCGCCACCCATGACGGCCGAGCAGCTCATCAAGCTCGGTCTGGTCGGTCACATCGACGACCACATGGGGAGCATCCGGAAAACCGTCGGCATGTGACGCGAATCGCTCGGGTGGGATAGAAGAGCGGAGGAGATTGCCGCATGCGGGCGGCCCCCGGCGAGTATCTGCGCCTGGGCCTTCGGGCCCACGACCTGCTACGCGACGTGCCCCTATACGACGTCTCGGTCGTGGATCTTCCGGGCGGCGGTGCCGGACGGAGCGTAGCCGACATCCGCGCGCTCGAATCCGCCGCGACGCCCAGCCGCGTCGCGAACGCGATTTACGGTCTCAGACATTTTTTCGGGCGCGTGTTCGGCTGGGACCGCGTGCCGATGCGGCCCGAAGACTCGCTGCTGCCGCGGCTGTCGGAGCGCGACCGCCGCGACTCCGAAATTGTCCCCGGTACTCCCGTTGGTTCGTTCCTCTTGCTGTACCAGTTCTCCGGCGAGGCGTTGGCTGAGACCCGCAATGCCACTGTCCATGGGTTCTTGTGCACGGCGCTGGCGCCCACCGCCAGCGGATACCGGCTGTACTGGGGGGTATACGTGATTCCCGTCTCCTGGCTCACGCGGCCGTATCTGATGGCAATCGCGCCGTTTCGACGCATTCTGTACCCGGCGATGCTTCGCCGCATTCGGCGCGCGTGGATCACCGCTTACGCGACCACGGCCTAGCGGCCCATGACAACCGCTTGATGCCGGAGGCCATCGAGGTCCCGACCCTGGCCGGCACGATGGACGAGCTGGCCGGTCGGGGCTTCACCGAGCACTTCATCCTGGCGAACGGAAGCCTATGGGCCGCCGACAGCGGTCAGGTGTTCCCCGCGGAGGAGGTGATGATTGCCGAGTATCACCGCTTCGAAGGCGCCTCGGATCCCGACGACATGGCGATCCTCTACGCGATCCAGACACGCAGCGGCCTTCGGGGGACCCTGGTCGACGCGTTCGGCGTCTACGCGGACCCGGGCGTGGGCGCATTCATGCGAAAGGTCGTGGCCGGCCCGGCTCTTCACGTGGCGGCCACGGGCTCGCTCACGTTGCCGTAGCGATGGAGGATTCGGGAGACCGTCTGCTCCCGGAGGTACCAGCGTAGCTCCAGACGTCCGTTGGCGAGGACGGGCGCCTCGATGACGGTGACGCCCGTGCCGTTGGCGGCGGCGCGGGCGGCCATCGAGATGCGCTCCCAGGTCCGCACGCGCTCGGCGCCCTCGGGGTGAGCCAGCCGCTGCACGAATCCAGCTTCTGCCTCCACCACGAGCTCGACCCCCGCGTGCTCGGCCAGCCACGGCCACGGCCGCGAGTCCGGCGAGAGGCTCACCGTCAAGGGTACTCCGGCGACGCACGCCGCGAGCACGACCTGGCACAACGTAACGCCTGTCGTGCCGCGCGCGATCACGCGGCGGCACGGTCGATAACGAAACGCATTGCGCTCGCCGCGGATCGCGCTGGGGTCATGCTCGCGGCCGAAGTGCTCGCGCCACGCGCGCGCGTAGCTCGCGGCGCTCGCCGCCAGCAGCGCGCGCTCGTCCGCTTCCGCCAGCTCGGCGGTGCAGCGCGCGAGGAGCGCCGCGATCGGCGCCGGCAGCGGCTCATTGTCGGCGGTCGGCAGCGACACCTGTCGCCAGCGCGCGAGCTGCGGCACGTAGTTCGGGCCGCCCGCCTTCGCGCCCGGCCCCACCGACGAGGCCTTCCAGCCGCCGAAGGGCTGGCGGCCCACGATCGCGCCTGTGATGTGGCGATTCACGTAGAGGTTGCCGGCCTCGATGCCGCCGACCCAGCGTGCGATCTCGCGGTCGTCCAGCGTCTGGATCCCGCTCGTGAGACCGAACGGCTGTGCGTTGGCCAGCTCGATCGCCCGGTCGAGGCTCTCGGCGCGCATCAGCCCGAGCACCGGACCGAAGCACTCCGTGCGGTGAAAGAACGAGCCGGGGCGCACGCCGAGCTTGATGCCCGGCGACCAGAGGCGTGGGTTGTCGGCGGCCGCGCGCGGCTCGAGCAGCCATTCCTCGCCCTCGTCGAGCACGGTGAGCGCGCGGCGGAGCGACGCGCCCGGCATCTGGGTCAGGGGGGTGATCCGGCTCGTCCGCTCCCAGGCGCTGCCCACGGCGAGGCTCGCCGCGGCGTCGTGCAGCTGTCGCCGGAAGTCGGGGTCGTCGTACACCTCGGCCTCGCAGATGGCGAGACTGGCGGCCGAGCACTTCTGGCCGTTGTGACCGAAGGCCGAGCGGACGAGGTCGCGAATGGCCTGATCGCGATCCGCGAGGGCCGTCACGACGATGGCGTTCTTGCCGCTCGTCTCCGCGAACAGGGTGAGATCGGGCCGCCAGCTCAGGAAGAGGCGCGCCGTCTCCACCGAGCCGGTGAGGACGACGCCGCCCACGCGCGCGTCCGTCACGAGCCCGCGGCCGATCTCGTCGTCGGGGCAGGGCAGGAACTGGAGCACCGCACGGGGGACGCCGGCGTTCCACAGACAGCTCGCGAGCTGCCAGCCGACCAGCACGGCCTCGGGCGCCGGCTTGAGCACGACGGCATTCCCCGCCGCGAGCGCCGCCAGCACGCCGCCGGCGGGAATCGACAGCGGAAAGTTCCACGGCGGGGTGACGACCACGACACCGAGCGGCTCCATGCGGCAGTCGCGAACCTCGCCGGCGATTTCGCCGAGCGTCCCGGCGTAGTAGCGCGCGAAGTCGATCGCCTCCGAGACTTCGACGTCGGCCTCGGTCGCGGTCTTGGCGCCGTCGAGCAGCATGGCGCCGATCAGGTCGCCGCGCCCGCGCCCGAGCTCGACCGCGCATGCTTCGAGCCTCGCGCCGCGCTCGTCGAGCATGAGCGCGGCCCAGGCCGGCTGCGCGCGTAGCGCCGCCATGAGCGCGCGATCGACGTCGTCGCGGCCGGCCAGGGCGAAGCGATAGGCAGGATGCCCGAGACGTGAGGGATCGAGCCCCTCGCCTGTGCGCGCGCCCGGCCGGAGCTCGCCGCCGATCTGGAGCGGAATCTCGGCCGGAGGCCGCTCCTGCCAGCCGCGGACGACGCGCTCGATCCACGCGCGGTTGGCCGCCGAGGTCCAGTCGGTATCGGGGTCGTTCGCGAATTTCGCGTCGCCGGAGCGCGGGGCATCCGCCTCGACGTTCCGGTCCTGGGTCCGGCGCGGCGCATCGGACAACCCGGCCGCGCGCTCGAAGGCGGCCAGGAACCGGTCGCGCTCGGCGATCCAATCCCGCGAGCCCGGCTCGAGGTCGAAGACGTGGCGCAGAAAATTCTCGGGCGCGGTGTTCTCGTCCAGCCGGCGCACCAGGTACGCGATGGCGCTGTGGAAATCCTCGGCGCGCACGACGGGCGCATAGAGCAGCAAGCCCCCGGCGCGTGCCTGCACCGCTCGCGCCTGATGATTGGCCATGCCCTCCAGCATCTCGAACTCGACCCAGGGCTCGACGCTCCGCGCCTCGCGCAGCACGAGCCCGTAGGCGATGTCGAAGAGGTTGTGGCTGGCGACTCCCAGATGCACGGCTTCGGCGTGCTCCGGCCGGCAGCCGTACTCGAGCATGCGCTTGTAGTTCGCGTCCACCTCCGGTTTCGTCCCGTACGGCGCCTGCGGCCAGCCGTGCACCGCGGCCTCGATGCGCTCCATGGCGAGATTCGCGCCCTTGACGATGCGAAGCTTGATCGGCGCGCCGCCGCGCGCCCGCCTGACGCGCGCCCATTCGGTGAGGGTGCGCTGGGCGCGGTGCGAGTCGGGCAGGTAGGCCTGGAGCACGATCCCCGCGCTCAGCGGCAGGAACTCCGGCTCGTCCAGAACCTCGCTGAACGCGGCCATCGTCAGCTCCAGATCCCGATATTCCTCCATGTCGAGGTTGATGAACTTCGGCGTGACCCGTCCGTCCGCGTGCCGGTAGCGATGGCGGGCGGCCGCCCGGTAGAGTGTGCGGAGCCGCTCGGCCACCCGCGCGACCGTCGCGCGAAAGGCGACGAGGTCGATCTGGCTGAAGACCGAGGAGACCTTGACCGAGATGTACTCGACGTCGCCGCGGGCGAGCAGCGCGAGGTAGGCGTCCAGGCGGCGCGCGGCTTCGGCCTCGCCCAGGATCGCCTCGCCGAGCTGGTTGAGATTCAGGCGCAGGCCCGCGCTCCGTCGCTCCGCGAGATACCGGCGCAGGTCTTCCTCTTCGCCGGGCAGGATGACGTTCTGCGTCTCGTGACGCAGCCGGTTCACGATGGGAGGAACGACGAGGCTCGGAAGATAGTGCGCCATGGCGCCGCCCAGGAGCAGCGCGACGCGCTCCCACCAGTCCATGTACCGGGGCACCCCGTAGCGCTCGAGCAGGTGGGCGAGCTGGTCGGCGATGCGCTCGGGCCGGCGGCTCCGGAAGGCCTGATCGGCGAGCGCGATCGTCAGCTCCTTGCCGTGTGGATCCGCCATCATGCGCGCGAGCTTCCGGGCCTGCGCGTGCTCGTCCGGCGTCTGCTGCGCGCGCGCCTCGCGCAGCAACGCGTCGGCCAGCTCGACGGCCCGATGGGCGAGGTCCCCGTGCATGCTCGAGCCCAGTGTACTCGCGCGCCTTCGCGTCGCCGACTCTCACCGTGCTTGGCACGAGCGAGGTGCGGAGCGTAGAATCTGGCCGCCCCAGCCTTGCGAGCGGAGGCGTTCGATAGCGATGCGCCGAGTGTGGCTTCCCTGCGTGCTCCTTGCCCTGATGGTCTCGGGATGCGCGACGATCGACGTGAAGCTCAAGCAGCCGCCCGAGGGATTGAAGACGCCCATCCCCGGGGCAATCAGCGTCAGGTGATCGTGACGATGCCCTTCTCCGACGCGCGGCAGATCACGAACCGCTGCGGAATGCAAAAGGGCGGGTACGGTAACGAGACGGCGACGGCCTCCTGCCAGGGGGACCCGACGCAGTGGATCGCCGCCATGCTCGCCGCCGAGCTCAAGGCTTCGGGCTTCACGGTCCTTTCCCCGGAGGCGGGCAGCCGCGATACCGCCCTCAAGATCGAGGGCGTTCTGCTGAAGATCTTCGCCGAGCCCGTGGTCGGAGCCTGGTCCACCGTGATCGAGACCGACTTGAGTGTGAGGCTGGTGGCGACCTCGCGCACCGGGCTACGCGCCGAGCGCACGTTCTTCGTCAAGGGCGATCTGGAAACGGTCATCTGGACTCAGGGTCTCTTCAACGACTCCCTGGAACGGGGGACGCGGGACCTCCTGGGCAAGATGGTCGAGGCGATTCTGGAGCTGATGAAGCAGTATCCGGAGCTCGGCTTCACGCGGCCTCTTCCCCTGAGGCTCGCGGGATGGCGGGAGGCGGGCCGATGATCCGTGGCGCCCTGGCGCTGCTGGTTGCGCTCTGTCTGATCGGCTGTAGCACGCGGGCCGTGGTCGTCGCGCCGGATCAGCTCGCGACGCTCAACGATTCGAAATGGACGATCAAGTCGGAACCCCGGTGAAAGGTGGCCCCATGCACGGAATCAGTCGGCGTGAGGAGATTCGAGTTCCCGGAATGCCCGAGCCCATCAGCCACTTCACGAACGTCGTGCGCGCGGGGCGACTCGTGTTCGTGTCGGGCTGTGTCGCCTCGGACGAAGCCGGACGCACGGTCGGCGGCAACGACGCGACCGCCCAGGCGCGCCAGGTTCACGAAAATCTCAAGCGCTGTCTCGCGGCGGCCGGCGCGACGTTCGCGGACGTCTGCAAGGTGACCGTCTTTCTCAAGAACATCGCCGACCGCGAGAAGGTCAACGTCGCCCGCAAGGAATACTTCGGGCCCCACCGCCCCGCGAGCACGCTGGTGGAGATCTCGCGTCTGGTCCGGGACGATCTCCTCGTCGAGATCGAGGCAGTCGCCGTCCTGCCCGAGTGAGTGGTGGCTGACTCAGAATTCCTGTGCAATCAGGCCCAGGCGTGGGCGAGGCAGGGCCGCTACCCCGAAGCTGAGGCGGCCTACCGCGAGGCCGTCCTGACCGAGCCCGATCGCCTGAAGGCGTACCTCGGGCTCGGCCTCGTGCTCCGTCGCCAGCGCCGCTCGGCGGAAGCGGAAGCCGTCTTCAAGCACGCCATCCTCCTCAAGCCCGACGGCGTCTCGGCGCACATGGAGCTGGGCGGGGCCCTCTTCGAGCAGGGGCGCTATCCCGAGGCGGCGGCGGCGTACCGCGAGGCGATCCGGCTGCGGCCCGACTTCGCCCAGGCGCACGTGAGCCTGGGACTCGCGCTCGCCCGCACCGGCGCCTACGGCGACGCGGAGTCCGCGCTTCGCCGAGCGCTCAGTCTGAATCCGAAGGACGCGACGGCGGTCGCGAACCTCACGACCGTGCTGCGCCGCCAGCGCAAGGTTGCCGACGCCGAGGTGGTGCAGCGTGAGGCGCTGGCGCGCGAGGTCGAGCCCGCGACGGTCCGCCGCGACCTCGGCGACACGCTCTACGAGCAAGGACGCTATCCCGAGGCGGCGGCGGCGTATCGCGAGGCGCTCACGCTCGCGCCGAACGACCCGAAAGCGCAGCGGGGCCTCGGCCTGGCCCTCGAGCGCGGCGGCCGGCTGGCTGAGGCCGCCGGAGCGTATCGTGACGCCATCAGGCTTCGCCAGGACGACCCCGCCCTGCGCGAGCGGCTGGGCGTCGTGCTGCGCCGGCGCCACCGCGATGTCGAGGCGGCCCTGGCCTTTCGCGACATGCTCCGGCTCAACCCCGACGACGCTCGGGGGCACCAGCATCTGGCCGTGACGCTGGAGCGACTGAGCCGATACGACGAGGCGGTGGTCGCATTCCGCGAGGCGCTCCGCCTGCGCCCCACCTATCTGCACGCGTACCTCGGACTGGCGGCGACGCTTCGTCGCCTGGGTCAGTGGGCGGAAGAGGCGGAGGTGTACGCGGACGCCCAGCGCGTCGATCCCGACAACCCCGACCTCTACGGCGGCCAGGGGCTGGCGCTCGGCGCCCTCGGCGACTACGCCGGGGCCACCGTGGCCTTCAGGCGGGCGCTCGTGCTGAGACCGACGGACGCCGACCTTCACTACGAGCTCGGCGTCGCGCTCGGACGGCGCGGCCGCCACGCCGAGGCGGAGACTGCGCTGCGGACTGCCGTCGGGCTGCGGCCGGATCTGGTGAAAGCGCGCGCCAATCTCGCGCTCTGCCTGGGTCGCCAGGGCAAGCACGTCGAGGCCGAGGCAACGTACTGCGAAGCACTTGCGGTGCGGCCCAGGAATTCAGTGCTCCGTCGCGGGCTCGGCGTCGCGCTCTACTGGCAGGGACGCTACGCGGAGGCCGAGGCCTCGTTTCGCGAGGCCATCGCCCTCAAGCCGGACTACGCGCGGGCGCACAGCGACCTCGGCGAGATTCTGGCCGAGCAGCATCGGTACGCCGAATCCGAGACCGCGTACCGAGCCGCGATCAGGATCAATCCGGAGTCTCGCAAGGCCCACACCGCGCTGGGCGGGGTGTTGCTGGCGCAGCGACGGTATGCCGAAGCCGTGGAGGCCTGCCGCGAGGCGATCCGGCTGAACTTCGACGAGGCGCACGCGCATCTCGACCTGTGGGATGCCCTGGAGGCGCTCGGGAGACATGAGGACCTCGAAACGGCCGCGCGCGCCGTCATCGAGCGGAAGTCCGACCACGCCGACGCTCATGCGCGCCTCGGACTCGCGCTGTACGCCCAGGGGCGCTATGCCGAGTCGGTCACCGCCTATCGGGCCGCCGTCGACCGCCATCCGGAGATCCCGCGGTTCCGCGACGGCCTCGCGGCGGCGCTACGGAAGACGCAGTAGCCGCCGGAACTCCTCGAGATCGCTCAGGGGAACATCGGGACGCTGGCGAAGCTGCTCAAGAACCCCGGCCGGGTTCTCGTCGATCGCGCGGCTGACGTTGACGCACATCTTGACGAGCCGGCGGGCCTCCTTCTCGGCCTTGGCCGTCGCGACCGCGCCGGCGATGCGACCGGCAAGGGCCAGAAGGCTACTGTCGAGCTTCACGAAGCCGGTCAGGGCCGGCGAAATGAGGCTGTGACCCTCGTCGGCAGGCCGGACACGATATTCGAGGACGATCACGGCCTGCCCCTGGATGTTCGGAAGGAATCCCGACTGATAGCGGCCGCGCCCATACACCACGCGTGTGCCAGGTGCGGCGTAAACGATCGTGAACTGTCCCACGACCCCCCAGCCGTCATCGAACCAGAGCCCGCCATCGGGGGCACGCCAGACGCGGTAGCGGCCCAGCCGGAGCGCCCGCGTGAGGTGCGTCGCGAACTCGGGGTGATCCAGCAGGAATTCCAGGACGTCGTGGCGCGCGAGGAACGGCTCCGCTGACGCTGAGGCGCTCACCGAGGCGGTCTCCGCCAGTTCTTGAAGCCGGGCACGTGCGGCCGGCGGGATCTGCGGAGGGAGGGTCCGGGAGGGCGTGGCTCCCCGGGCGGCCGACGCGAGAAGCACCGCCGCGGTGCCAGCAAGGACCCAAGCCACCCGGGTGCGGTGCCTGGACAACACGACCAGCCCAGTATACCCTCTCGGGCACTACGGCTCAGACCGCCCCGAACGCACGGCGCCCCGCGCGGGGTGCAGGGGGCAGCATGTACCAGCATCTCTACGCGATCGCCGACCGGCTCCCGGCAGCGTGGCGTCCGCCTGAGACGAGCGTCGGGGGTCCCGTTGTGCTCCGGCGCCTGGGCGACCTGGTCGTGGTCGCGTGCGACGTCGATCCCCCGCCGTTGGCCAACGCCCGGACGCTTGCCCTCCACCACGACGTCGTTGCCACGACGCTGGACGCCGTTGCCACCGTGCCGTTCAGGTTCGGCACCGTCGTGGCGACCGCGGACCTCGACGCGTGGCTCGACGCCCACGCGCCCCTCGTTCGCGCGACGCTCGGCCAGCTTCGGGGCTGCGTCGAGATGAGCGTCAAGCTCCTGCGGCTGCACTGCGGGCACTCGATCGAGCGGACCTGCCGCGAGTGCGCCGACGGCGCCCCCGGGGTCGTCCAGCTCCGCGAGCTGGCCGAGCTGCTCGTGGCGCAGGCAGGAGTGGAGCGGTGGCGCTACCGGTCCCCGGCGGGGGGTAGCAACGTCGCCGGGTCGGTCGCCTTTCTCGTCTCGCGGTCGGAAATCGACGCCTTCCTGACGCGGATCGCGCCCATCGCGTCGCGCGCCGCGGGAATCGCCGTCGTACCGACCGGGCCGTGGCCCCCGTACTCGTTCGTTCCGGTATTCGACCGCTTCCCGCTCGCCAGCCTTGCGAGCCCGGGTCCGCTGCCGGGACGGCTGGCATAGCTGACCACCGCCTTGTCCGACACGGCATTGTGGGATAGGCTTGGCGCCGCTCGTGAGGGGACTCGCCGCGCATCCGGCGCGCCGCGGCCCCGTGACGAGGAGGGCCCGATGCAAAGACTCCGGCGTTCCGCGGTCGAGAGCCTCATGGAAGGGCGCTCCGACACGACGCTCGAGGCGGCGCTCGAGGTGTTCGAGGTCTTCGCCAGCGGATCGCTCACGGACGAGGTCTACATTCTGGACGACGTCGGCGGCAAGCGCATCGCGATTGCTCCGACCGCGCTCAAGGACAAGTACCGGCGGGGGTGAGCCATGGCCATCGTCTACATTTCGCATCAGATGGGAGCGGGCGGCCCGGAGATCGGCATGGCGCTGGCGCAACGGCTCGGGTATCGCTACGTCAACCAGGAGCTGCTGCTCGACGCCGCGCGCCGGTACGGGCTGGCGGAGGACAGGCTGTCGCACCTCGACGAGTCTAAGCCGACGCTGTTCGAGCGCTTCGACACCGAGACGCGCCACCACATCACCGTGCTGCAGACCACGTGCCTCGAGTTCGCGGAGGACGACAACGCCGTGCTGATGCGCGGCGGCGGCCAGTGGCTGCTGCGCGGCGTGCCGCACGTGCTCCGGATCCGGATCATCGCGCCGTTCGAGTACCGCGTGAAGCAGTGGATCAAGCGGACCGCCGAGATGACGGGCGAGACGCCGAACCAGCGCGCGGCCGCGGACCTCGTGCGCCGAGATGACACCGAGAAGTCCGGCCGGATGCGGTACCTCTACGAAGTGGACATCGCGGATCCCACGCTCTACGAGCTGGTCGTCAACACCGAAAAGCTGAAGCACGAGGCCGTAGTCGGGGTCGCCGAGGGGCTGGTGCGCCGTCCCGAGATGGCGACGACCGACACCGGCCGCCAGATGGTCGCGTCGCGGGCCCTCGCGTCACGGGTACAGGTGGCGCTGGCGACGCACCCGGAGACGCGGCGCTACCGGATCACCGTTGAGGCGCACGCCGGCGTCGTGACCCTGGAGGGCACCGCCGCCCTCGAGCGCGCGGTCGAAGTTGCGCGCAAGGTGCCGGGCGTGCGCGAGGTGAAGACGCAGCAGGTCGAGATCCCGCCCATTCCACCGTTCGTCGCCTGAGAGCCCGTCGTGGCTTCCGGTGAGGCGATCGACATCGATGTCCTCGACACGCGTCTCACGGACGATGGTATCGAGTGGTACTGCGAGTGGACCAAAGGGGGCGATCCGAACAGGCGGCTTCTCGTAGACGGCAACACTCCCTTGGACCAATTTCTGGCGACTCTCAAGTCGCGCGTGGGCGGCAACAGGATCGGCGTCCTCTCGATTCTCGCGCACGGATGGGGCGAATGGGAATACCAGGACAAAGAGAAGAAGCGCCCGAAGACGATTCACGGCGGCTTCGGCGTGGAGTTCTGCAAGGACACTATTCCCGGGATTGAGCCGGGCGTCACCCTGCAGACCGTGGACCGCTTCAAGGAGCTGTACGGGCTGTTCAGCAGTCGGGAGGTCGGGATCAAGCTGAAGGGCTGCGAGGCCGCGGCGGAGTATCGATTTCGCGTGGCTCCGAACTCGAGCGAATTCAAGACTGGGTTCGGTAAGAAGCTGTGCGGTAGGCTTGCGACGGTCACCGGCGCCAGCGTCATGGCCTCGGATCATCTGCAGGACGTCAAGATCGACGACACAGCGAGGACCTATCGGTGGGCGAACGACATCCGGACGATCAAATCCTGCGTCAGCTTCGGTGAGTGGGAAGGCTCCGTGTGGATCTTTCGTCCGGATGGCACGATCGACAAGATCAAGCGGTAGGCCGCGCTGGGGAAGTTGGGCTAACGCTCCTGGAGTGACGGCTGGCGCTCGGGCGCCAGTCGATCCGGCGCCTCCGCGACGCGCAGGGTGATCGCGCGGCGCTCGCGATTGCGGACGATCTCGAGCTTGACCGTCTTGCCCACCTCGGCGTCTGCCGAGAGGCGCTGGAGCTGGCGGTAGTCGTCGACGACGGCGCCCTCGAATGACACCACGACGTCGTTCTTCTGAAGACCCGCCGCCGCCGCCGGGCCCCCCGGATACACGCGCGCGACGACAGCCCCGCGGGCGTCGCGGAGCCCGAGCGACTGCGCCAGATCGGTGGTCAGCGGCTCCATGGCGATGCCGATCCAGCCCCGCGTCACCTTGCCGCGGTCGATCAGCTGTCCCGTGACGCGCTTGACCATGTTCGCGGGAATCGCGAAGCCGATCCCCTGGCCGGTGGCGACGATGGCCGTGTTGATGCCGATGATCTCGCCGCGGAGATTCACGAGGGGGCCGCCCGAGTTGCCCGGATTGATCGACGCGTCGGTCTGGATGAAGTTCTCGTAGGTGGCGATGCCCACGTCGGCGCGTCCCGTCGCGCTCACGACGCCGACCGTGACGGTCTGGTCGAGCCCGAAGGGGTTGCCGATCGCGATCGCCCACTCGCCGACGCGGAGCGCGTCGGAGTTGCCGAGCGTCGCCACCGCCACGTCGCCGTCGGGCTCGAAGCGGATCACCGCGAGGTCGGTCTTCACGTCGACGCCCACGATCTTGCCCCGGAACTCCTGCTTCGACGAGAGGCGCACGGTCACGCCGTCCGCGCCGCGGACCACGTGGTGATTCGTGAGCACGTACCCGCGCTTGTCGATGATGACGCCCGAGCCGAGCCCGGGCTGGTGGAACTCCTCGCGGCGCCCCGGACCCTGCGGGCCGAAGAACTGGTCGAAGAAGTCCTTGAGCAGCGGGTCGTCCGAGAACGGCCCCGGCACCATGGGCGGTCGCCGTGTCCGCGCCACCTGCACCGTGCCGATGTGAACGACCGCCGGCCGGACGCGCTCGGCGACGCGAACGAAGGCCGATTGCAGCGCGTCGGCCGGGCTTTGCGACGGATTCGACGGCGACGGGCGGAGGGACGAGCGGGTGAAGATCAGCGCGTGAATCCAAAAGCCCGCGCCAAGAAAGGCGAAAAGTACGGAGGCCGCAAGAGCGATGCGGACACTTCTAGGCAGCATGGGGAACGCCTCGAGCCTTGGATCGCCGCTCTTGCCGGATAGCGAGCGGATCGTACGCGCGCGGGGTGCCGGTGTCAAGGAAACTATTGCCAATCCTATGCATTTTTCTTGACGCCCAAGTTTCCGAAAAGAGACAATGCCCCTAATTTCTACAGGTATTTTCAGCTGTCTAATGACGCACGGTTGTCTGCGCAGGTCGCTCAGCCTGTTCCTCGTGGTGTCCCTGCTGGCGCCTGGTCTGGCGTCTGCCCAGCCGCCACCCATCGGCGCGCAGCCCCCACCGCCATCGGGGACGACGATGCGTCCTGTCCAGCAGGCGCCGCCGGCCGCACCGGCGCCACCGCGGGGCACCACGCCCGGGCCGGACTACCGGCTCGGTCCCGGCGACGTGCTGGACGTTCAGATCGCCGGCCGCCTCGACATCGTCCGCCAGCAGGTCGTCGTCGATTTCGTAGGCGCGATCAATGCGCCGCCCCTCGGCGCGATTCCGGTCGGCGGCGTCACGCTGCTCGAGGCCCACCGGCGCGTCGCGGCGCGCGCGCGCGAGGTGTTCCGGTACGCGGAGGCGACGATCACGGTGGTGACGCCGCGAACGTTCGAGGTCGTCGTGTCGGGCGAGGTCGAGCGTCCCGGAGCGCTCGCGGAGACGGCGCTGCGCCGCGTGCACGACGTCGTCCTCGACGCCGGCGGGATCACCGCGCGTGGCAGCACGCGGCGGGTTCTCGTCACGCGCCGAGGCGTCGAGACCACTGTCGATCTGCTCGCGTTCCAGCTGCGCGGCGACATGACGCAGAACCCCGCGGTCGAGGAGGGCGTCAAGATCCACGTGCCGCCGCGCGCCGGGACCGTCACGCTCACGGGCGCGGTGCGCCGGCCCGGCGAGTACGAGCTCGGCGCGTCGCGCTCGCTGCGCTCGCTGCTGGATCTGGCCGGGGGCGTGATCCCGCCGGCGGCCGACAACGAGGCGCGGCTCACGCGCCTCGGGGACGACGGCCGCAAGACGACGGCCCCGTTCGACATGCGCGCGGCGCTCGCGCCTCCGGCCGACTTTGTCCTTCAGCCGGGAGACGCGCTGTTCGTGCCGCCGGCCGCGACGCTCCAGGATCTCGTCGAGGTCCGGGGCGCGTTCAATGGAACGTCCGAGAGCACCAAGATGCAGGTCGCCGGAAAGGCCACGATCCTCCAGCGCATCGAGCTGGCGCAGGGCGATCGGGTTCGCGACGTCGTGACGCGGGCGGGCGGCGCGGCGGTGTACGCCGACCTCCGCCTCGCGCTGGTCGAGCGCAGCGGCGCCAGCGGCCCGCGCCAGCGGATCCCGATCGATCTCTACCGGATGCTGGTCGAGAAGGACGACGTGCCCAACATCTTGCTCCAGAACGGTGACGTCTTCCTGCTGCCGATCGCCGAGGACAAAGTCTTCATCCTCGGCGAGGTCAAGACGCCGGGCGGGCAGGACTTCCGGCCGGACCTGTCGGCGCGCGAGTACGTCGCGCTCGCGGGCGGGGCGACCACCCGCGGGCGGCTCGACAACACCGTCGTGACGTTCCGCAACGGCAGGACCTACGCGATGGCCGACGCGCCGCCGCTCGAGCCAGGCTCCGTCGTGACGGTGCCGGAAGTGGCGGTCAAGTGGTGGCAGGACTACGTGACGATCCTGTCGACGATCGCGACTCTGGCCACGGCCTACACCGGCCTCTACTTCATCTTCCACGGCCAGGTCAACTGACCCGTGTACGAGGCGTACTGGGAGCTGTCCGAAGCGCCGTTCGACAACTCACCGAACCCGAAATTCTTCTATCTGTCGCCCGAGCACGAGGAGGCGCTGGTCCGCCTGGTCTACACGGTGCGACACCGGAAGGGCTGCGGGATGCTGACGGGCGAGTTCGGTTGCGGCAAGACCACCCTCTCGCGCGCCCTCATCCAGCGCCTCGAGGCCGAGCGTTACGAGATCGGCCTCCTGACCAACCCCGGCTCGACCCCCGTCGACTTCCTCCGCGAGGTGCTCTACCAGATGGGCGTCGAGACCGCGGAGAGTCGCAAGCCCGAGCTTCTGCACCAGCTGAACGACCTGTTCTTCCGCAACTACCAGGCGGGCCGTGACAGCGTGGTCATCGTCGACGAGGCGCAGCTCATCGAGGACGAGGCGATTTTCGAGGAGTTCCGGCTGCTCATGAACTTCCAGACCGACGACCGCTTCCTGGTGACGCTGGTGCTCATCGGCTCGACCGAGCTCGGCGCGAAGGTCCGCCGCCTCAAGCATCTCGATCAGCGGATCACCCTCCGGTACCACCTCAAGACCCTCGACCTGACGCACACGGCGAGCTACATCGGCCACCGGTTGCGGATGGCCGGCCGGACGACCCAGATCTTCACGCCGGAGGCGATCAAGCTCATCTTCGACTTCACGCGCGGCACGCCGCGCGAGATCAACAACCTGTGCGACGTCGCCCTGCTGGTCGGGTACTCGAAGCGCGTGAAGGAGATCGACGAGAAGATCATCGCCGAGGTGATCAAGGACATGGTCGGAGTCTCCTGATGGTGCGCATGAGCGATATCGTCCGGGGCATCGTCCGCGACAAGCCGGCGGCCGCGCCCGGGGAGCCGGCACCGCCCGTAGCGCCGCCCGCGGCGCCGGCCCCGCCGCGGGCCCGTCCGGTCGCCCAGGCGCCGGCGCCCGCCTCGCCGGCTCCGCGGCCCGCGCCGCCGCCCCACGACGAGCCGCCGCGCGCCGTCGACACGGCCGGCCTCGACACGCTGCCGCTCGAGCCCGCGTTCCCCGAGATGCCGGCCGAGAGCGCGGAGCCCCTCTTCATCGAGATCCAGCTCTTCCTGGCGCGCGTCCGCGAGATCACGCGCACGGGCGACTCGTTCCCGTGGGCAGAGCTCGAGCGTCTCATCGAGCGCTGCGCGGCGTCGCTGGAGCGGTCAGGCGAGCTTTTCTGGGTGGCCAACAACGCCGCGGCGCCCGCCGGCGTCGACTACCTGTCCGTTCACCAGGCGCGGGTGGCGACCCTCGCGATCGCCATCGGCGCGAGCGTCGGGTACGACCGGAGGCCGCGCGTGCAGCTCGGCATGGCCGGCTGCCTCATCGACGTCGGGCTCTGGCAATTGCCCGAGGGCCTTCTGCGCCAGCTCGACGCGCTGTCCCCGGAGGAGCAGGCCCTGTACCGCTCGCACCCGCGCCTGTCGGTGGAGTGGATCCGGCGGTGGTCCCCGCCCAGCGAGGGGATCGTCGACGCGGTGCTCCAGCATCACGAGCGCGAGCAGGGCCAGGGCTTCCCGCAGGGCCTGCAGGGCGCGGCGTCGAGCCAGGACGCCAAGATCCTGGGGCTGATCGACACCTACACGGGACTCACGATGCCGCCGCCGCCGCGGCCGCGTCTGAGGCCGCACGAGGCGATCCGCCAGATCGTGCGCACCAAGCACGAGCTCTTTCCGTCCGTGCTGGTCAAGGCGCTGCTCTCGGAGATCTCGGTGTTTCCGCCGGGGACCCTGGTCCGCCTGAACACGGGCGAGGTCGGGCGCGTGACCGCGGTGAACCGCAATCACCCGCTCCGCCCGCGCGTCGAGATCGTCGCCGACGGCAAGGGCCAGCGCCTGGCGTCGCCCAAGACGACGGATCTGTCGGACGCGCCGTTCCTCTACATCACGGGCGCCGTGGCCGAGGGCGGCCGGTGAGAGCGGCGGCGGCGCGCGTCGTCGTCGAGGGGTTCAGCTGATGGCGCAGTACGAGATGAACCTCCGCGACTACTGGCTGATCGTGCGCCGCCGGCGCATGATCATCATCACGTCGACGGCGCTGGTCGCCCTCCTCAGCCTCGGCCTCGCCCGGCAGAAGGTCCCCACCTACCAGGCGACCGCGGCGGTCAAGTTCGAGCAGTCGACCCAGATGTCGGGGCTGCTCGTGGAAGTGCTCTCGTACTCGAGCGCCGACTCGATCGAGACGCAAGTCACGCTGATCAAGAGCTACCCGATCCTCGAGTCGGTCGCGAAGCGGCTGGGCCGGCTGCCGGAGATGAGCGCGGGCGGGGGCCCGCGTGACACGAAGAGCTACTGGGCCGCCCTCGACGCGATCAGCGGCAAGCTCCGGGTCACCCGGGTGCCGAACACGAGCATCCTGGAGATCACGGCGACCTCGCCGAACCCGCGCGAGGCGCGCGACCTCGCCAACGCCACCGCGGAGGCGTACCGCGAGTTCAACAAGTCGCTGCGGAACTCGCGCGTCACCGAGGCGCGGCGGTTCATCGAGAACCAGCTCAAGGACGTCGAGACGCGCGCCCGGCGCACCGAGGCGGAGATCTGGGCGTTCCGGGAGGCCAACCGGATCATCGCGCCCGGCGCCGAGTCAACGGTGCTGCTGTCGGTCTTCACCCAGGTGCGGGGAGACATCGAGAAGACGCGCCAGCAGCGGATCGAGCTCGAGGCGATCCAGCAGCGGCTGAGCCGGGTCGAGCCCGCGAGCCGACCCGACCGCATCTTCATCGAGACCACCAACCCGGCGATGCAGAGGCTGCAGACGACCTACTCGGAGCTTCTCCTGGAGCGGAACAGCCTCGCCATCGAGGTGACCGACAAGCATCCGCGCCTGCAGGCCATCGACGACCGGATGAACGAGATCCGGACGGAGATGCGGCGCGAGGTCGCGGCGCAGATCGCCATGCTGCGCGGTCGCGAGGAGCTCCTGAACCGGCAGATCGGTGAGCTGCAGCAGAAGAACCGCGAGGTGCCGTCACTCGAGCTCGATCTGCAGCGGCTCCAGCGCGAGGCCAAGACCAACGACGAGCTCCTGGCGATGCTGAAGACGAAGCACCAGGAGGCCTTGATCAAGGAGGCCGAGCAGATCGAGGAGGTGTCGATCGTGCGCCCGGCCACGGAGCCGGACGCGCCCCTGGGCGGCGACACGCTGAACACGTTCATGGTCGGCGCGATGCTGGGCCTGGCGGTGGGCCTGGTGCTTGCCTTCATCCGGGAGACCCTCGACACGTCGATCGGCACCATCGAGGACGTCGAGGCGTACCTGGGCGTGCCGGTGCTGGGCGTGGTGCCGCACATCGACTCGCGCGAGACGGTGCAGCGGATTCTCGAGCGCCGCCCGGCGCTGGCCCAGATCGATCCCGAGGCCCTTTTGAGCCACTCGCTGCTCATCACCCACTTCGATCCGAAGTCGCCCGTCGCCGAGGCGTACCGGACCCTCCGCACCAACATCCAGTTCGCGCGCATGGAGCGGTCGGGCAAGGTCCTCGTCGTCTCGAGCCCGACCCTGCAGGAGGGCAAGACCACCACGATCGTGAACCTGGCGCTCACGATGGCCCAGAGCGGCCAGAAGACCCTGCTCGTCGGCGCGAACATGCGCCGCCCGAGCATCCACCGGTTCTTCGGCATCGAGCGCGAGCCCGGCCTCTCGAACATCCTCGTCGGCAGCGCGCAGTGGCGCGACTGCATCCGGACGGTCGCGGACATCCTCATGGGGCGGTTCGAGATGGAGGACATCATGGCCGCCCCCGGCCTCGACAACCTGCATATCATCGAGGCCGGCCCGGTTCCGGCCAACCCGTCGGAGCTGCTCTCGACGCCGGCGATGACCGGATTCCTGCACTCGGTGCGCGACGTGTACGACGTCGTCCTCGTGGACACGCCGCCGATCCTGCCCGTCACCGACTCGGCGATCGTCGCGTCTCAGGCCGACGGCGTGGTGCTGGTCTACCAGGCCGGGAAGGTCGGACGGCTGGTGCTCAAGCGGGCGAAGGTCCACGTCGAGAACGTCGGCGGCAAGGTGTGGGGCGTCGTGCTGAACGACGTGAAGACCGAGATCGCCGGCTATGCCTACACGCAGTACTACACGCACTACTACGGCGAAGAGACGGTCGTCGACACCCGCAAGGAGCGGCTGCAGCAAGTGGGCAGCTTCGTGCGCCGCCTCTTCCACCGCCAGGGCCGCAGCGACGCCGCAGCCGTGTCCATCGACAAGGTCGCCCCCAGCGCGCCGGCGGACGATGCGCGCACGGACGAAGCTCCCGAGCTCGCCGCCGGGGTACGCGGTACCGGGATGTCCAAGCGTCTCCGGCTGACGCTGGTCGTCGTCGCGCTCCTGGCCGCGCTCGGCGGTCTCGCCGGCTGGCGCCTGGGCTGGTTCGGCGGCGCCCCGCGACCCAAGGAGCTTCTACGCCAGCGCCTCGAGGCGCCGCCGACGTCGCCGGCGCCGCGCGACGCTTCGGTGCCACGCCCCGCGACGCCGCTCGTGCCGTCGGTCACGCTCGCTCCGGAGGCGCTCGCGCCGCCCCTCGAGGCGCCCGGCGCCGTCGGCCCCGGCGCCGCCGGCGCGACGATGGTGGTCGAGCCGCCCGCGGTCGCCGCGTCGCCGCTGCCGGTCAGGCCCGCGCCCGTCCCGTCGGCCGGCGCCGGTCCGACGTCCGGCGCGCGCTTCGCGGTCGAGTTCGGGCCGTTCATGACCGCGCCGGAGGCGGAGCGCGTCGAGCGGCAGCTGAACGAGGCCGGCTATCAAACCGTGCGCTTTCGCCAGCAGACCGGCGCGGCGCTCTACGCCGTGCTGATCGAGAAGATCCTGGGCGCGCGCGACGCCCAGACGCTGATCGCCGCCCTGCGCGAGCAGGGATTCGGCGGCGCGTTCGTGGTCGGCGAGCGCGAGCCGCTGAGCGTCCAGGTCGGTCTGCCGCTTCCCCTGCGCGGCGCCGTGCACACGGCGGAGCGGCTGCGGGCGAGCGGTCACGCGGTGCGCATCGCCGTCCAGCCGGGCGAGGCGGTGACGTTCGCCATCCGGCACGGCAACTTCGCCACGCTTCAGGAAGCGGAGACGAAGGGTCAGGAGCTGATACGTCTCGGCCTGGGCAACCAGGTCGTGCGCGTGAAGTAGGACGCGCGTGGACTCGCCCTTCGTTCTGGCCGCCGCCCTGGCCGTGTTCCTCGTCGTCTTCGTCAAGACGGAGATCGGCCTCTATCTCGTGATCTTCTCCATGCTGCTCTCGCCCCAGTTCGGGGCGGGCGGGGCGATCGCCGAGAGCCGCCGTATCGTCCTGCGGAGCGAGGACATCCTGCTGCTGGTCGTCGCGCTGAGCTGGCTCGCCAAGACCGCCGTGAACAAGGAGCTGGGGCTCGCGGTGAAGACGCCGCTCAACCGTCCGATCCTCGCGTACGTGGCGGCGACCGCGATCGCGACCTTGATCGGGTACGCGACGGGCACCGTCGCCGGCGTCGGCGGCTTCTTCTACGTCCTCAAGTACGTCGAGTACTTCGTCGTCTATTACATGGTCGTCAACAACCTGGTCGACCGCCGGCAGGCCTGGCGCTTCGTCACGGCGGCGTTCCTGACAGCAGTCATCGTCAGCCTGATCGGCATGACGCAGATCCCGAGCGGGCACCGGGTCTCGGCGCCGTTCGAGGGCCCGGACGGGGAACCGAACACCTTCGGCGGCTATCTCCTGCTGCTGATGGCGATGTCCGGCGGGATCGCGCTCGAGACGCTGCGGCTGCGCACCCGGGCGATCTACCTCGGGCTTCTCGGCCTCATGTCGATTCCGTTCATGTTCACGCTCTCGCGCACGTCCTACGTCGGCGTGATTCCGGCGGCGGCCGTCATGGCGGTGCTCTCGAGCCGGCGTCGCGTGATGGTCGGCACGCTCCTCGCCCTGCTGGTCGCCTCGCCGGTCGTCCTGGTGTTCTTCCCCGACGCGGTGACGAAGCGAGTCCGCTACACCTTCGAGCCGGAGCGCGGCCAGCCCACGGTCAGACTGGGTGCCGTCGGGCTCGACCCGTCGACGTCGGCGCGCCTCATCAGCATCCAGCACGCGCTCGAGGGGTGGACGCACCGGCCCATCTTCGGCTACGGCGTGACGGGGTTCGCGTTCATGGACCAGCAGTTCGCGCGGACGCTGGTCGAGACGGGCCTCGTGGGGTTCGTGACGTTCCTCGCCCTGATCTGGGCGGTGCTGAAGGCCGGGGTCGGCTCCTTCCGGGCCCTCACGGCGCCCGAGGAACGCGGGCTCGCCCTCGGCTTCGTCGCCGGCACGGCCGGTCTGCTCGGCCATGCGATCGGCGCCAACACGTTCATCATCGTGCGCATCATGGAGCCCTTCTGGTTCTTCGCCGCCATCGTCGTCGCGCTGCCCGGTCTGGCCCAGGAGGAGCCCGCTCCGCTCCCGACGACCGGCGCCCGCCTGGCCGGGCGCTTCGCGTGATGCCCTCGCGCACGGTCGCCGCGCGGGCCAAGAAAATCCGGCTCCTCGTGATGGACGTCGACGGCGTCCTCACCGACGGGCGGATGATCCTGTCCGAGCGCGGCGACGAGCTGAAGTCGTTCCACACACACGACGGGATCGGCCTGGCGCTGGCCAAGCGCGCGGGACTCCGGACGGCCCTGGTGACGGGCGAGTCGAGCCCGATCGCGAAGGCGCGAGGTACCAAGCTGGGCGTCGACTCGGTCGTGCTCGGGGCGCGCCGCAAGCGGGAGTCCGTCGAGGCGCTCCGCGCCGAATTCGGCGTGGCCGCCGACGCGGTCGCGTTCATCGGCGACGACCTCCTCGACATCCCGGCGCTGCAGGTCGCCGGGCTCGCGGTCACCGTCGCGGACGCGCCGGCAGCGGTGAAGGCGGTCGCGCACGTGGTCACGCGCGCCCGCGGCGGGCACGGCGCCGTGCGCGAGCTGGTCGAGCTCATCTTGACGTCGCAGCGGTCGTGGCAGGAGGTCGTCGACGCCTACGTGCGCGAGCACGGAGGTCGATGAGCCTCGCGGGCTCGCCGGGTCTCAGGGGTCGGACGCTTCGAAGCTTTCTGCTGCTCGGCGCTCAGCGGGTCGTCGGCGTCGCCGTCACCGCGGCCGGTAGCATCGCGCTCGCGCGACTCCTGTCGCCGGAGGTCTTCGGGCTCTACGCGATCCTCGTCTTCGTGATCTCGCTCGGCGTGCGGGCCAGCGAGCTCGGGCTCGGCGCCGCGCTCGTCCAGCGGCGGGACCTCGATCCAGCGGCGGGGCTGGGCGTGGCGTTCACCGCCACCTTCGCTCTCGCGCTGGCGCTCGGCATCTTGATCGCGGCGGCGGCGCCGCTCGTCGCCCGGTGGCCGGGCGTGTCGGCGGAGGCGACGGCGCCCGTGCGGTGGCTCGCGGTGCTCGTCGTGCTGTCGTCGTTTCGTATGCCCGCGACGGTCCTGCTGGAGCGACGGCTCGCTTATCTTCCGCTGACGGCCGCCGAGACCGCCGACACGGTGACGTTCTACGCGGTGGCGGTGGGCGCCGCGATGTCCGGCGCCGGGCTCTGGAGCTTCGTCGCCGGCGCGCTCGCCGCGCGCGCCGTCAACCTGGTCGTGCTGTGGAGCGCGGCGCGGTGGCGGCCGACCTTCCGCTGGAGCTGGGACGAGCTGGCGCCGGTGATGAAGTTCGGCTTTCTCTTCCAGGGCAGCATCCTGGTCGGAATCGCCGGCGACGCGGTGGTGCCGACGTTCGTCACGGCGTGGAGCGGCCTCGGCGGCGTCGGGTTCTTGAACTGGGCCTCGGCGCTCGCCTTCATGCCGCTGCAGGTCGTCAGCATCGCGGGCCGCGTGCTGTTCCCCGCGCTCTCGAGCCTCCAGGCCGACACCACGCGGTTCGCCGACGCCACCGCGCGGGCGCTGAACCGCGTCACCGCCGTGCTGTACCCGGCGGCCGCCTTGCTCTGCGCCGGCGCGGACCCGGTCGTCCGCCTCGTCTTCGGGGAGGCGTGGGTGCCCGCGGTGCCGGCGCTGCGGTGCTTCTGCCTGTCCGCCTTCATCGGCGGCACCTCGACGATCTTCGTGCACGCCCTCTACAGCCTGGGGCGGGCCGACCTCGTTTTCCGGCTCAACGTCGCGAGCGCCGTCCTCTTGTGGGCGATCACGGTCGCGCTGGTCCCGTGGCTCGGCTTCGTCGGCTTCGCGGTCGCGAGCGCGACCCTCGCCTGCGCGGGCGTGTCGTACACGGCGATGCGCGTGCGGCGTCTCGTGCCGGTGCGCGTTCTGCCGGCGGTGCGGGTCCCGCTCGCGGCGAGCCTCGGCAGCGCGGCCGTCCTGGCGGGGCTCGTCGCCGTCTGGATCCACGACCTGACGTCGCTGCTCGTTGCTCTCGGAGTTTCGGCCGCGGCATACGTCCTGTTCGCCGGCCTCATCGGAGGCCCCGCCTGGCGCGTCGAGGTCCTGGCCGACTGGCGGACGGTGCTCCAGGGGTGAGAGCCACGAGGCTCAAGGAGACCTGGCGCCGCTTCACGCCGGCGCAGGCCCGCGATTTCCTCCGCGTGGGCCACGAAGGCCGGGACCATCCCTCCCGGCTCAAGGCGGTCGAGCTGCTCGAGGGCATGACCTCGGTGCTCGACGTCGGCTGTGGCACCGGGGTCATGTTCGAGCTGCTCCGCGAGCGGCGGCCCGACCTCGACTACCTCGGCATCGACGTGACCGCGCAGTTCGTCGCGGCGGCTCGCGAGCGGTTTCCGGCGGATGCCGCCCGGTTCCGCGAAGGCTCGCTCTACGATCTCGACCGCCTGCCCGGCGAGTTCGACGCGGTCCTGTGCCGGCACATCCTCGAGCATCTGCCCGACTACACGCCGGCGGTGCAGCGCATGTACGCGCGCGCCCGACGCAAGCTCATCGTCGTCTTCTATTTGCCGCCACGGCCGCTGCGGCTCCGGCGCAAGCGCGACGAGCGGTTCGAGCGGGGCTTCTACACCCACACGTACGACCTCGGCCGCTTCATGGACCACCTGCTGACCGGGCTCGTCCCGCCGGCCGCGCAGATCCGCATCCATCCGCGGCAGGGAACGAGCGATCCGAATTTCGCGTGGGGCGATCGGGAGAACGTCATCTACGAGGTCATCCGGTGAGGGTGAGCCTGATCATCGCCACGTTCAACCACGCGCGCTTCCTCGGGGCCGCGATCGACAGCGCGCTGGCCCAGACGCTCGGCGCCGTCGACGTCATCGTGGTGGACGACGGCTCGACCGACGACACGCCGTCGGTCCTGGCGCGCTATGCCGGACGCGTCCGCGTCCTCCGGCAGCCGAACCGCGGCCTGGCGGCGGCCCGCAACGCCGGGCTCGCGGCGGCGCGCGGCACCTACGTCGCGTTCCTCGACGCTGACGACGTCATGGCTCCGACGAAGCTCGCCGCCCAGCTCGAGATGCTTGAGCGCTCGCCGACGATCGGGTGGACTTACTGCGACGTCCTCATCGAGACGGTGGCGACGCGGACGACGGTGACGGCCTCGGAGCGCTTCGGCTACGGGGCGCGCGCCCTCGACGGCTGGCTCTTTCCCGAGCTGATCCACGGCAATTTCATCCCGGCCATCGCGCCGATGATCCGTCGCACGGCGCTCGACGCGGCGGGCGGGTTCGACGAGAGGCTGACCGCGCTCGAGGACTGGGACATGTGGCTGCGTCTGTCCTTGATCGTGGAGGCGCGGTACACGCCCGCCGTGCTGGTGACCTATCGGATCCGGCCCGGCGGGATGAGCGAGGACCGCGCCCGCATGGACAGGAACCGGTTCTGCGTCCTCGACAAGATCAACCGGACGCGGCCGGTGGCGCTCGAGAGCCTCGGCGACGTCGGACGCCGCATCATCGCCGACACGCACAACTGGCTGGGCAAGGAAGCCTATGCCTCCGGGGACTGGAGCGAGGCGCGGCGGCGCTTCGCGGCGTCGGTGCTGACGGTGCCGTGGCAGCGAGAGGCGCCGTGGCTGCTCGGCAAGAGCCTCGTCCGGGCGGCGCGCGGGCGTTGACCCGATGACCCGCGACACCGGGGTGATCGTCGTCAGCTACAACACGCGGGAACTCACGCTCCAGGCGGTGGCCTCCGCCCGGCGCGCGACCGACGGGCTCGACGCGCGAGTCATCGTGGCCGACAACGGCTCGGCCGACGGCACCGTGGAGGCCGTGCGCCGAGCGTACCCCGAGGTCACCGTGCTCGAGAACCCCGACAATCCCGGCTACGGCGCGGCTGTGAACCGGGCGGCGACGACCCAACGCTCGGCCCACCTCTGCGCGATGAACGCCGACGTCGTGCTCGCGCCCGAGAGTCTCCGAGAGCTTCGCCAGTTCCTGTCGGTGAACCGCTCGTGCGCTCTCGTGGGGCCCGCGCTCGCGTACCCCGACGGGCGGCCGCAGCCGTCGGCCAAGCGCTTTCCCACGCTCGGGATGGCGCTCGGCGAGGTCCTCGCGCTCCACACGCTGGCGCCGCGCAATCCGTGGGTGAGGCGCTTCTACTACGAGGACCGGGATCTCACACGCGCGACGGAAGTGGACACGGTGTCGGGCTCGGTGATGATGCTTCGCGGCGCCGCGTTCGAGGCGGTGCGGGGCTTCGACGAGGGCTTCCGGATGTACTTCGAGGAGACGGACCTGTGCCGGCGCCTTCGCGACCAGGGCCATTCGGTCGCCCTCTGTCCCGCCGCCCGCGCCGTTCACCGCCACGGCGCCAGCACCCGGCAGACGTCCGTGCGCCAGGTCGAGTACTACCTGAGCTACGTCCGATATTTTCGCAAGCATCACGGCCGCGCCGCCGCCGCGATCCTCCGCGCCGCCGTCGTCCTCGGCGCGCTCACGCGGATGGCGGCACTCGTCGTCCGGTATCCGCCCGTCGACCGGCAGCGCGCGGCGATGCTCTCCGCGCGGGAGGCGGCGTGCGCGCGCCTGCTGCGCTCGCTCGCGTCGTCCCGGATCATGCGCGCGCCATGAAGGCCGCGATGGTCGAGACGGGCGGCTGGGGCGGCGTCGCCCACTACGCATGGGACTTGTGCGCGGCGCTCGCCGGGGCCGGCGTCGAGGTGTCGCTGCTCACGAACCGCCAGTGGGAGCTCGCGCATCTGCCGGCTCGTTTCGAGGTCGATCGCTGCTTCGCCGGCGACGTCGGCTACCTCGGCAACGTGAAGGCCCTCCGGCAGGCGCTGGCCCGGTGGCGGCCCGACGTCGTCCACGTGCAGAGCCTGCTCTCGACGCGGCTGGACGCCTTCCTCTGGCCGCTGATCCGGCGCCGCCGACCCGTCGTGATGACCGCGCACAACATCCGGTCGCACGAGCGCAACCGCTGGGACGACTGGACCCTCTGGCGCTGCCTCGCCGCCGCCGACGCGGTCGTCGTCCACACGCGGCGGGCCGAGGAGGTGGCGCGGCGGCGGCTCCGCGCCGGCGCGCGGATCGAGCTCATCCATCTCGGAAGCGCCGGATTCCTCGGGGCCGAGGACCGGCCCGATCGGCTGGGGGCGCGGGCGAGGCTCGGTCTGCCGCGCGAGGGGAAGATCGTGCTCGCCTTCGGCGCGATCCGCCCGTACAAGGGGCTCCACGGCGCGATCGCCGCGCTCACCGAGCTGCGTCGCCGACAGGTCGATGCGCGCCTGGTGATCGCGGGGCCACTGCTGGTGGGAAGCGAGGCGGAGTACCGGGACACGATCCGGCAGGCGGCGGTGGACGACGCCGTGATCTTCCGGCCGCGCTACGTTCCGGGGGAGGAGGTCGGCGCCTACTTCACCGCCGCCGACGTCTCGATTTTCAACTATCGCGACATCACCGACAGCGGGTCGCTGAGGCTCGCCTGCGACCTCGGAACGCCCGTGGTCGCCACCGCGGTCGGAAGCTTCCGGGAGTTCCTCACGGACGGCGTCACCGCCCGTCTGGTCGAGCCGGGCGACACACAGGCGCTGGTCGCGGCGCTCGCCGCCGTGCTGGCCGATCCGGAGGGCGCGGCGCGGATGGCGCGCGCGGCGCGCGCGCTGGCGGCGTCGGCGTGGTCCTGGGCCGAGAGCGCCAAGGCGACCGCGGCGCTCTACGAGACGATCACCCGGGGCGGCGCGTGATCCCGGCGCTGGCGGTCGCCGCTGTCGCGCTCGCGATCCGGCTGCTCGTCGCCGAGTTTCTGCCCCTGATCGATCACGACGGCGTCGTCTACGTGACCATCGCGAAGCAGGTTCACGCGAGCGGCTCGCCCTTCGACCCGCTCTACCACCCGCTCTACCCGCTCTGTATCGCGCTCGCCGAGCCGCTCGTCGGCGACTGGGAGACGACAGGCCGCTGGGTCTCCGCGCTCTTCGGCGCGCTCGTGATCGTGCCCGCGTTCGCGCTCGCGCGGGAAACCGTCGGACGGCAGGCCGCCCTCCTGAGCGCGGTCCTCCTCGCCATCCATCCCCGGCTCGTCCTGAACTCGGCCTCGGTGCTCTGCGAGGCGACCTACATGTTTCTTCTGGTCTGCGGCGTCTACGTCGCGCGGCGCGGCCTCGTGACCGGTCCGGGCGCTCTGGTGGCCTTCGGCGGCCTGTGCCTCGGGCTCGCGTACCTCGTGCGGCCGGAGGCGGCCCTGTATCTCGTCGGCCTGATCGCCATCGTGATCTTCATGATCGCGACCGGCCGCGCCCGGGCCGCCGCGCTCCTGCCCTGGCTGGGCGCGGCCGTTCTCATCTTCGTGGTCGTCGCGGCGCCGTACGTGTGGTACCTCACCGAGGTCTGGGGCCACCCCACCCTCAGCGGCAAGATCGATCACAACCTGCCGCTGGCGGTGGGCGCCGCGTCGGCGCCGGACCCGTTTCCGATGCGCATCGTCGAGAACGCGCTCCTCTTTCAGAAATACGCGCTGCCGGATCTCCTGCCGTGGGTCCTGATGCTTCTGGTGCTTCCCGGCGTGCTGGCGCGCTCGCAGACGCCCGGCTGGCTCTCGCGCGACGGCCTGCTGCTCGCCGCGGCGCTGCCGCCCTTCGCGTCGCTCGCGTTTCACGTCGACTCGCGGATCTTTCTGCCGGCGGTGCCCTTCGTGCTGCCGTTCGCAGCGGTGGGCGTGCTGTGGGCCGCCGTGACGCTCACCGACGCGCGCCGCGGCCTGCGCTTTTCCGGGGCGCTGGTCCTCCTGGTCGCGCTGGTCCTGGCGCCGTGGACGTTCCAGCCCGTTCTCCGGCCCGACACCGGCGCCCTCGTGTACCGGCAGGCGGCGCGCTGGATCGCCTCGACCCAGCCGCGCGACACGGCTCTGCTCGACCGGAAGCCGTTCGTCGCCTTCTACAGCGAGCGGCGCTGGATCCCGCTCCCGCGCGTCGGGCCTGACGATCTGCTCGCCGTGGCCCGGAACGCCGGCGCCCGCCTCGTCATCCTCGACAGCCGCGAGCTTCCCTTCGATCGAGGGCGCCTGATCCCGCTGCTCTGGGGGCCGGCCCCGCCGGGGCTCGACGTGCTTCGCGACTTCGACGCCGGCCCGGGCGACCGGCTGCGGATCCTGGCGGTCAGCGAGCGTGGATGAGCCGCCGGATGGCCCCACGCCGGTCCTGGTCGTGTCGAACCACGGCCACGTCGTCGGCGGCGGTGAGCTGAGCATGCTGGACCTGCTGCGCGGGCTGGATCGCCGCCGCTGGGCGCCGGCTCTGGTCGTCCCCGAGGACGGCGCCGTGGCGGCCCGCGGGCGCGATCTCGGGCTGCCGATTCACGTCGTCCCGCTGCCCACGCTGCGGCGCCCCGGATACGACATGGTGCGGAGCGTGAGGACGCTCGGCCGCCTCGCGCGGTCGACGGGCGCCGCGCTGATTCACGCCAACGGCTCGCGGGCCATGATGTACGGGGGCCTCGCCGGCCGGTCGACCGGCCGGCCCGCGATCTGGCACGTCCGGATCGCCGAGAGCGACGGTGTGGTCGACCGCGCGCTCTACGCGCTGGCCACCGGCGTCATCGCGACGTCCGGCGCCGTGACGCGGCGGTTCGGCAAGGCGGGGAAGGTGCGCCTGGTCCCGAACGGCATCGATCTGGCGCGCTTCACACCGCGCGCGCCCTCCCCCTCGCTACGCGCGGCGCTCGGCGTGCCGCCGTCGTCGCCGGTCGTGCTGTCGATCGGACGCTTCGTCGCCGAGAAGGGCCACCGGCACCTCCTGGAGGCCGCCGCGCGGATCGAGGGGACGAGGGCCGGCTTGCACTGGGTTTTCGTGGGCGCGGGCGAGCTCGAGGAGCCGCTCCGGCGCCAGGCCCGCGGACTCGGTCTCGAGTCGCAGGTGCACTTCACCGGATGGCGCGACGACGTCCCCGACGTGCTGGCCGTCGCTGATGTGTTCGTGCTGCCGTCGGAGAACGAGGGATTCGGTCGCGTGGTGGTCGAGGCGATGGCGATGGCCCGGGCCGTGGTCGCCACCGCCGTCGGCGGCGTTCCCGAGATCGTGCGCGACGGCGAGACCGGGATCCTCGTGCCGCCGGCCGCCCCGGCCGCGCTCGCCGACGCCGTCCGCTCGCTGCTCGACGATCCGGCCCGGGCCGCGCGGCTCGGCGCCGCCGGTCGCGCGCGGGCGGAATCGCGGTTCAGCCTGACGGCGCACGTCGATGCCGTCGAGCGCGTGTACGCGGAGGTTCTCGGGGGCCATGCGGCTCGCCGTTGACGGGCGTGAGTTCCGGCCGGGCGTGCGCACCGGCATCGGCCGGTATCTGCTCGAGGTGCTGCGGGCCGCCTCGCGCGCCGGCGCGTCGTGCGTCGTGTACGGCGACGTCGGCGCGCGGCTGGACGACGCGCTGCCGGGCGTCGACTTCACGGTACTTCGCGCGCCGTGGACCCAGTGGTGGGACCAGGTGAGCCTGCCTCGCGCGCTCGCCCGCGACCGCCCCGGGGTGTTCCTGTCGCCCTATTACAAGATGCCCCTCATGGCGCCGTGCCCCGTCGTGCTGACGATCCACGATCTGTACTTCATCGGCTATCCGGGACGGCACCGTCCCGTCTACGACGCGACGATCACGCGTCTGGCCCGGATGTACGCGCGGCGCTCGGCGGCCATCGTCACCGACTCGGAATACTCCAAGCGCGCGATCGCCACGCAGCTCGGCGTCAGCTCGTCGAAGGTGAGCGTGATCCCGGTCGCGCTCGGCCCCGAGTTCAAGCCGGCGCCGCTCACCCCGGCGGTCGCCGCGCGCTACGGCGTCGCGCCGCCCTACGTCCTCTACGTCGGAAACTTCATGCCGCACAAGAATCTCGCGCGCCTCATCCGCGCCTTCGCCCTGCTCCCCGATGCCGAGCGCCGTCGTCACACGCTCGTCCTGGCCGGCGGGTACGGCAATGGCCGGCCCGCGCTGGCGCGGCTCGCCGTGGAGCTCGGGGTGGCGGACCGGGTGATCTTTCCCGGGCGCGTCGACGACGGGGATCTCCCGTCCCTCTACTCCGGGGCCGCGGTCTATGTGTCGGCGTCGCTGGAGGAGGGATTCGGATCGACCGTCCTCGAGGCGATGGCCTGCGGCGCGCCGGTGGCGGTCTCGAACCGCGCCGCGCTGCCCGAGGTGGTCGCCGACGCCGGACTCCTGTTCGATCCGGAGCGCGAGCCCGACGTCGCCGCGACGCTCGCGCGCATCTTGACCGACGCCGCCCTCGCCGACGACCTGCGTCGGCGCGCGCTGGCGCGCGCGGGCCTCTTCACGTCGGCCCGGACGTCGGAGCGCGTCCTGGAGCTCCTGCGCGAGGTGGCGGCGCGGCGCGGGGACCCGTCGTGATGTCGCCGGGGGCGCGCTAGATGTGCGGCATCGCCGGCCACGTCGGACCGACGGCGCGCGAGCTGCTGCCCGCCATGCTCGGGCTTGTCAAGCATCGCGGGCCCGACGACTCGGGAATCTACTCGTCCGACGACGTCGGGCTCGGCATGACGCGCCTGGCGATCATCGACCTGGTGACGGGCCAGCAGCCCATGAGCGATCCGACCGGGCGCTACTGGATCGTCTTCAACGGCGAGATCTACAACTTCCGCCAGCTGCGGACGATGCTCGAAGCCGACGGGCGCCCGTTCCGAACGCGGAGCGACACCGAGGTTATCTTGCAGGCGTACGTCGCGTACGGCGAGGCGTGTGTCGAGCGCCTCCGGGGCATGTTCGCCTTCGCCATCTGGGACGCCGCCCGGCGGCGGCTGTTCCTGGCGCGCGATCGACTGGGGAAGAAGCCGCTCTACTACTGGCATCGAGGCCACCTCTTCCTCTTCGCGTCGGAGCCCAAGGCGCTGCTCTGTCATCCGGCGGTCTCGCGCGCGCTCGACTGGCCGGCGTTCCAGCACTACCTCGCGTTCGGCTACACGCCGGCCGCCCGGTCGATCTTCGATTCGATCGAGAAGCTGCCGCCGGCGCACACCGCGACGCTCGCGGACGGCCGCCTCACGCTCGCGCGCTACTGGCGGCTTCCGCCGGCGGACCCGGCGCCGCATCGGCCCGGGCTCGCCGAGAGCGCGGCCGCGATGCGCGACGAATTGCGCGAGGCCGTCCGGCTGCGGCTCGAGAGCGACGTGCCGCTGGGCGTCTTTCTCTCGGGAGGCCTCGACTCGAGCGCGGTGGTCGCCACCATGCGCGAGCTCACGTCGGGCCGCATCGCGACCTTCTCGGTGGGATTCGGCGGCGGCGCGGCGCCCTCGTACGACGAGCTGCCGTACGCGCGCATGGTCGCCCGGCGCTTCGAGACCGACCACCACGAGGAGATCCTCGAGCCCGACGTGCGCGCGATGCTCCCGGCAATCGTTCGAGCGTTCGACGAGCCGTTCGCCGACTCCTCGGCGATCCCGACGTCCATCGTGGCCCAGGCGACCGCGCGCCACGTGAAGGTCGCGCTGTCGGGCATCGGCGGTGACGAGACCTTCGGGGGCTATCCGCGCTATCTCGGCCTCCGCCTGTCGCAGGCTCACGGCCGACTCCCGCGCTGGCTGCGCCACGCCTCGCGAGCGCTCGCGCGCCGGCTGCCCGACTCGGGCGGGAGCCGGAACTGGAGCGACCGGGTCCGCCGCTTCACCGATCAGCCCGACGCCAGCCCCTGCGATCGCTACATCGGCTGGACGCGCTTTTTCAGCGACGCCGATCTGGCAACCCTGGCCCGACCGGCGCTGGCCGCGCACCTCGAGGCGGGCCTGGACGCGTCCCGTCGGGCCGCGTTCGCCGACGGCGCTCACGACGATCCCGTGGACGGCGCGTTCCGCGTCGACCTCGATGCGTACCTTCCCGACGATCTCCTCGCGATGACCGATCGCATGAGCATGAGTCACTCGCTCGAGGTTCGCGCGCCGTTCTGCGACCACCGGATCGTCGAGGCGAGCCTCGGCCTGGCCTCGCGAACGAAGATTCCCGGCGCGCGCCTGAAGGCGCTTCTGAAAATCGCCTTCGCCGGCGTGCTGCCCGACGCCGTGCTCTCCCATCCCAAGCAGGGCTTCATGATCCCGCTCGGAGAGTGGCTCCGACGCGACCTTCGTCCGACGCTGGACGAGCTCCTGGCGCCCGACCGGGTCCGCGCGCGGGGCCTCTTCGAGGTCGAGGCCGTGGAGCGGCTCAAGCGCGAGCACCTGAGCGGCGCGCGAACCCACGCCGACCGCCTCTGGACGCTGATGATGGCGGAAGTGTGGACGCGCGAGTACCTCGACCAGCACGGGCTCGCCACGTTCCGGTGACTCGCGCGTGAACGACACGCTTCGCGTCCTCATGGTCTCCGACGTGTCGCCCTCCTATCCCGCGGGCGGGGGAGAGCGCATGCTCTGGGAGCAAGCTCGGCGGCTCGCCGCGCGCGGTCACGAGGTCCGCGTCGTGAGCCGCGCCGATCCAGGAGACGACGCGCCGCACTCGCTCGAGCGGGAGGGCGTCGGCATCCGGTCGTTCCCGGTGGACCGGCGATCGATCGCGCGATTCGTCAGGAGCTCCATTCTCGGGGCCCGGCGGGCGACGACGGCCGAGCTGGCGCGGCAACCGGCGGACGTCTTGCACCTGCACCAGCCGCTCGCGGGGTACGGCGCGCTCGTCGCCCGGGCCGCCCGCGGGCTTCCGAGCCTCTATAGCTTCTACTCGCCGGCGCCGCTCGAATACCGCGCGCGGCGCGGGATGACCGTCCGGCACCGCGCCGGGCTCGCGGGCGCGACGGCCGTCGCGATGCTGTGGGCGTTCGAGCGCGCGTGCCTGCGACGGGTCGCGCTGGTCCACGTCCTCAGCCACTTCTCGGCCAACCAGGTCTGGAAGCTCTACGCCGTGCCGAGGGACCGGATCGTCATCATCCCCGGCGCGGCGGCGACGGAGCGGTTCCAGCCGGCGGCCGATCGCGGCGCGGTCCGGCGCCGGCTCGGGATTGCGCCGGACCGGTCGCTCCTGTTCACGGTCAGGAATCTCGAATCGCGCATGGGCCTCGACAGCCTGCTGCGCGCGATGGCGATCGTGAAGACGCGGCGGCCCGACGCGCTGCTGCTGATCGGGGGGACCGGCTCGCTCGCCGAGCTCCTCAAGGCGCAGAGCCACGCGCTCGGCCTCGAGCAGCACGTGCAGTTCCTGGGCTTCGTGCCCGACGAGGCGCTTGCCCTCTACTATCAGGCGGCAGACGCGTTCGTGCTGCCGACCCGCGAGCTCGAGGGCTTCGGCCTCGTCACGGTGGAGGCGCTCGCCTGCGGCACGCCCGTTCTCGGGACGCCGGTCGGCGCGACGCCGGAGATCCTCACGCCGCTCTGTCCATCCCTGATCTTCGGCGGCACGGCGCCCGAAATGCTGGCGTCGGGCCTCGAGCGCTTCCTCGACGACAGGACGCGCGATCCGGAGCGCTACGCGCGCCTGCGCGCGGCGAGTCGAGGGCACTACGAGCAGTATTACACCTGGGCGCGCGCGACCACCGACCTCGAGCAGGCGCTCCGGCGCGTCGCGGGCGGCGGAGGGAAGGAGACGACGGCGCGTGTGAACGCCCCCCCGTGCGGCCCGGCGGTTGCCTGTCCCGCCTGCGGCGGGCCGACTCGCCTCAGCGAGCTCGTCTACCGCGGCGTACGGCATTGCCGGTGCGGAAGCTGCGGGAGCTCGCTGGCGACGGTGCAGCCCACGGGCCCGGAGCTCCAGCGGAAATACGAGCTGGACTATCCGCTGCGCTTCGCGCCGGATCGGCTCACCGCGGAGCGCGCGAGCCTCTTCGACGCGCTCCTCGACCGGCTGGCAGGTTTTGGCCTCGGCGGCGATCGGCCGCGCCTGCTCGACGTGGGCGGCGGCGGCGGCCACCTGGCCGGGCGCGCGCGCGCCCGTCGCTGGCTCGCGGTGAACGCCGACCTGGCGCATCAGGCGTGCGCGGCGGCGCGCCGGGGCGGCGAGATCCCGACGGTCCGGGCCGACGGCGCGCTGCTGCCCTTCCGGGGCGGGACGGTCGACGCGGTGACCCTGGTCAACATCGTCGACCAGGCGCGCGAGCCGCTCACCATCTTGCAGGAGGCCTACCGCGTGCTCCGGGCGGGCGGCTTGCTCGCCCTGCGCGTTCCCAACGCTCGCTTCCATCGTCCGTGGGTTCGGTTCCTGATCGCGCTCGGTCCGCTCGCCCGATCCCGGGACTGGGACACCTATCCGATCGTCCACCATTTTGCGTTCACGCCCGCGGGGCTCTGCCGCCTCGCGGAGCGCGCGGGCTTCGGGGTCCTCGAGGTCGGGAATTCCACGGTGGCCGCCCGGGAGCCCACCACGGAATCCGCCGCGACCGCGCGGCTGCCGCGATGGGGACGCGTGGCGATCGCGGCGTCCGCCACGGCGCTCGCCGCCCTGTCGCGCGATCGCTGCCTCGTCGGACCCTCCGTGGAGCTGTACGCCCGAAAGGGCTCGGGATGAGCGTTCGCGTCCTGCACGCCATCACGCGACTCACGCTGGGCGGCTCGTCGGAGAACACCATCGCCTCGTGCGTGGCGCTCGCCCGCGTCGGCTATCGCTGCACGCTCGCCACATCGTTTGGCGAATCCGACCCGTCTTCGCTCGACGACGCACGGCGTCGCGGGTGCCGGGTCGTGGATGTCCCGTCCCTCGGGCGGGAGCTCGCCCCGCTCGCCGACCTGGCCGCGCTCCGTCAGCTGATCCGGCTCATCAGGAGCGAGCGTCCCGCGATCGTCCACACGCACACCTCGAAGGCCGGATTCGTCGGCCGCCTGGCCGCGCGGATCGCGCGCGTGCCGACCGTGATCCACCAGCCGCACGGCCACATCTTCTACGGCTACTACGGCGCCGGCCGGACCGCGCTCTTCACCGCGCTCGAGCGCCTGGCCGCGAAGTGGACCGACCGGATCATCACGTTGACCGAGCGCGGAACCGAGGAGCACCTGGCGCGCGGCATCGGCCGGCCCGAGCAGTACGTCACGGTTCCGAGCGGCGTCCCGACGGAGCGCCTGCGTGCGTCCGCGCCGCCCCGGGCCGAGGCCCGCGCGCGCCTCGGGCTCGATCAGGGGGCGTTCGTCGTCATGGGGTTCGGCCGCCTCATTCGGATCAAGGGCTTCGATCTCGCGGTGCGCGCGTTGCCGCGCGTCAGCGCCGCGATCCCCTCGACGCGCCTGCTGCTCGTCGGCGACGGGCCCGAACGGCCGGCGCTGGAAGCGCTCGCCGCTTCCTTGGGCATCGCCGACCGGGTGCGCATAGCGGGCGAGACGACGGACGTCGCGCGCCATCTCGTCGCCGCGGACGCGGTGGTGGTGCCGTCCCGGAACGAGGGAATGGGGCGCGTGCTCGTCGAGGCGATGGCGCTCGGCCGGCCGGTCGTCGCGACCGCCGTCGGCGGGATCCCCGCGGTCATCGCCGACACCGAGTGCGGGCGGCTGATCGCGCCGGACGATCCCGAGGCGCTCGCGGCCGCGCTCGTCGAGCTCGGGCGCGACGCGGGCCTGCGCCGGAAGCTCGGTGAGGCCGGGCGGCAGCGGGCCGAGGCGTTCTCGACGACGGTGGCCGACGAGAAGCTGCGTGCGCTGTACGGGGCGCTGGTCCGCGAAAAGGGGCTCGGGTGAACCGCACGGCGGCGCTCCTCGCCGTCCTCGCCGTGGCGATCGTTCTACCGGCGGAAGGTCTGGAGCGGCTTCCCGCGGTCCTGCACGTCCATTCGGACATCTCCACCGGCGATTTTTCGCTCGAGCAGCTGGCCGCCATGGCCGAGCGGCAAGGCATCGGCGCGCTGCTCGTCACCGAGAACTACCTCCTGCGCGTCGAGTACGGCCTGCCGCCCTTTCGCGCCCTCACGCGCGTCGTCCGCGAGGAGCGGTCGGTGCTCGACGCGGGTGTCGATCGCTATCTGGCGCGCGTCGAGCGGGCGCGCGCGAGCAGCCCGCGAGTCCTGATCGTCGCCGGCGTCGAGGTCCTCCCGCACTACTTCTGGAGCGGCTCGCCTCTGGCGCTCGACATGATGGTCCACAACACGCAAAGGAACCTCCTCGTCTTCGGCCTCAACGACGCCGCGCCGCTGCGCGCGCTCCCGGTGACGGGAAACCCGGTCGCCGGGCGCTACGGATGGGCCTCGGTGCTCGACGCCCTGCCGGGGCTTCTCCTCCTTCCAGGGGTCGCCCTGCTCGCACGCCGGCGGCGGTCGCTGAGGCTGATGGGCCGTGTGGTGGTCGTCGTCACGCGCCGGCGCTGGCTGGCGGGCGCGCTCCTGGGCGGCGTGGGCGTGGTGGCGCTCGCGCGCGCGTGGCCGTTCACGCTCGATCCCTATCCTCCGTACCGGGATCTCGGTCTGACGCCGCACCAGGACCTGATCGACTACGTGGAACGGGCCGGCGGAGTGACGGTCTGGTCGTTTCCCGAGGCGCGCGACGAGGGCCAGCGGTGGATCGGGCCGGTGCGTGTCGGGTGGCGCACGCCGCCGAATCCCGACGATCTCTTGAGAACGTCGCGTTACACGGCCTTCGGCGCGGTCTACGAGGACACGACGCACGTCGAGCGACCCGGCGGCGGCTGGGACCGCCTGCTCGGCCAGTTCGCGTCGGGGGACCTGGATCGGCCGGCGTGGGGTGTCGGGGAATCCGGCTTCCACGGATTCAGCGCCGGCAAGGAGCTGGGAGGCGTGCGCACCGTGTTCCTGGTCGAGGATCGATCGGAGCGCGCGGTGCTGGCCGCGCTCAGGAGCGGCCGCATGTACGCGGTGCAGCGCGCGCGCGAGACCGAGCTGGTCCTTGCCGGGTTCACGGCGCGCGCGGGCGCAGCCTCGGCGACGAGCGGCGAGACCCTTCGGGTCGCGGCGGCGACGCCCGTCGAGGTCTCGGTCGACGTGGAGACGACGGGCGGCCCGGCGCGCGACGTCCGGGTGACGCTCGTGAAGAACGGCGCGGTCGTCTCGGTGTGGACCGGACCGGCGCCCATCCGAGCGGTGTATCGCGACGTCTTCGACGGCGCGGCCGCGTTCTACCGGCTCGACGTTCGCGGCCCCGGACGCCTGCTGAGCAACCCGATCTTCGTGAAGCACGCGGGGCGCGCCTCGGCGGAGGGCGAGGCGAGTCGGTGATGGCTGGGCGAGCCGCAGCCGCCGGCGAGGCGAGTCTGTGGATGGCTGGGCGAGCCGCAGCCGGAGGCGAGGCGAGTCTGTGAAAGTCGCCATTCACCAGCCGCACTATCTCCCGTGGCTCGGCTATTTCGCGAAGTGGGCGAGCGCCGACGTGTTCGTGTTCCTGGACACGGTGCAGTACGAGAAGAACGGCTGGCAGAACCGGAACCGGATCAAGACTCCCGACGGACCGCGCTGGCTCACGGTCCCGGTCAAGGCCCGTCTGGGCATGGCCGTGGGCGTCGTGCCCATCGACACGACCCAGCCCTGGCGCGCGCGACACCTGCGCGCGATCGAGAATGCGTACGCGAAGGCGCCCGGGTGGTCGCGGTATCGCGACGAGCTCCAGGGCTTCTACTCCCGCCAGTGGGAGCGCCTGGCGCCGCTCGCCGTCGACAGCGCCCGGTGGCTGGCCGGCGCGCTCGGCGTGTCGACGCCGACGCGGCTGGCGTCGGATCTCGCCCTCGCCGACGGACCGCGCCCGGACGCGACGGCGCGGCTCGTGGCGATCTGTCGAGCCGTCGGGGCCGACACGTACCTCGCGGGGCGGGACGGCGCGCTCTACCTCGACGCCGACCAGTTCGCGGCCGCCGGGATCGCGGTCTCGACGCAGCGCTACGAGCATCCCGTGTATGGCCAGGGACCGGGGGAATTCACTCCGTTTCTCTCGGCCCTTGACTTACTATTGATGCACGGCGATGAGGCCCTCGGTATTCTCTCTGAGGGAAACACCTGGTCCCCTCTGTCGCCCGAGCCGAGATAAGTGAATATCCTCGCTTTCGGCGCGCACCCCGACGACATCGAATACGGCTGCGGCGGCATGCTCGCCAAGTACGCGCAGCGCGGGCATTCGGTGTACATGTTCGTCGCCTCGGACGGCGCGCTCGGCGGCGATCCCGAGGTGCGGCGGCGCGAGCAGGAAGAGGCGGCGCGCATCCTCGGCGTGCGCAAGGTCTTCTGGGGCGACTACCAGGATACCGAGGTGCCGCTGACGCGCGAGACAATTGTCCGCCTCGAGTCGGTGATCCGCCAGGTCGAGCCGCGCATGATCTTCGTCAACTCCCCCGAGGACACGCACCAGGACCACCGCCACCTCGCGCAGAGCGCGATGTCGGCGACGCGCTACATCCCGAACTTCCTCTTCTACGAGGTGCCCTCGACGGTGAACTTCGCTCCGAACTGCTACACGGACATCGCCGAGGTGCTGGCCACGAAGCTGGCCGGCCTGGAGGCGCACCGGTCGCAGGTGACGAAGACCAACATCGAGGACCTGTCGATCCTCGAGCTGGCCCAATCGTGCGCCAACTTCCGGGGCATCCAGGCGCGGGTCAAGTTCGCGGAGGCGTTTCAGTCGGTCCGACTGCTCCTGAATCTCTGACGGGCTCGATCCGATGATTCCCCACTCCCGGCCGACCATCGGCGACGACGACGGTGAGTGCGTCGCGCGCGTCGTGCGCGGAGGCCACCTGGCGCAGGGGCCCGAGGTGGCGGCGTTCGAGCGGGGGCTGGCCGAGCGCATGGGCGTCGCCGACGCCGCCGCGGTCAGCTCCGGCAGCGCCGCGCTGGAGCTGGCGCTGCGCGCGCTCGACGTGGGCCCGGGGCACGAGGTGATCATTCCGACGTACGCGTGCGACGCGCTCTACCACGCGGTCGCGCGCTGCGGGGCCACCGCCGTCCTCGCCGACGCCGATCCCGAGACGCTCGGACTGTCGGCCGCCGACGCGGCGCGCCGGCGAACGGCGCGCACGCGGGCCGTCGTCGTCGTCCATCCCTTCGGGCTCGGCGTCGATCTCGGCGACTTCGAGCGGCTCGGGGTGGCGCTCGTGGAGGATTGCGCCCAGACGCTGGGCGCCGTGCTCGGCGGCCGTCCGGTGGGGGCGCGGGGGGGCCTCGCGGTGTGCTCGTTCTACGCCACGAAGCTCCTCACCACCGGCGAGGGCGGTGCGGTCGCCGGGCGCGCCGACCTCGTCGCGCGCGCGCGCGACGCCCGCGACTACGACGAGCGGGACGATCTCACGCCGCGCTTCAACTACAGGATGACCGACATGCAGGCGGCGCTCGGCCGGAGCCAGCTCGTCCGGCTCGACGCCTTCATCGCGCGGCGCCGGGCGCTGGCGGCGCGCTACCGGGCGGCGCTCGCGCGCGCCCCGCGCTGCCGCGTTCCGCCCGATGCGGGCGAGCGCCACGTCTACCACCGCTTCGTGGTCGCCATCGGGGCTCCACTGGCTCCGGTGCTGACCCACCTCGAGCGGAGGGGCGTGACCGCGCGGCGCCCGGTCTTCCGGCCGATCCACCGGGCCCTTGGCCTGTCCGGCTATCCGAACGCCGAGCAGCTGTGGGCGGAGAGTCTCTCGCTGCCGTGCTATCCCTTGCTCACCGACGGCGAGGCGGACACCGTGGCGACGGCGCTCCTGGAGGCCCTCGCGTGACCCAGCCGGGTCCGGTCCCGCTGAGGCCGCCGCCGGCTCGCACCGGCCTCGCCGACCCTGCGAGCCTCGCGCCGCATCTGGCCCGTCTCGCGCTCCTGGGGCTGCTCGTCCTCACGCCGATCTGGGGCCGCGACCACGCCGCGCGGCTGCCGTGGCTCTACCTGGTCGCGCTCGCCTTCGCGGTCGCGCTCTTCGCCACCCCGCTCATGCGCACGCTCGCCCTCCGGTGGGCCGTGCTCGACGTGCCCAGCGCCCGCAAGGTGCACGACGTCGCGACGCCGCTCCTCGGGGGAGCCGCCGTCTACTGCGCGTTCGCCGTGACCGTGCTGACGAGCTTCGACTTCTCGCGCCCGCTCAAGGGGGTCGCCGTCGGCGCGACGCTCGTCGTGGCGATCGGAATCGTGGACGACGTCACGGAGCTCCGCGCGTCCCTCAAGCTCCTGGGACACATCGGCGCGGCGCTCGTCGCGATCGCCTACGGCGTGGTCCTCAGCATCGCGCCCCACTGGGTGCCCGGCTTTGTGTGGTTGAACGTCGCGCTGACGATTCTCTGGTTCGTCACGGTCACCAACGCCGTCCAGTTCCTTGACGGCATGGACGGGCTCGCCGGCGGCCTCGGCGTCATCGCCGGCGTCTTCTTCAGCATCGCCGCCTTGCAGACGGAACAGCGCTATCTCATGTACCTGTCGGCCGCGCTGGTCGGCGCGTGCCTGGGCTTTCTGCCGTACAACTTCCGTCCGGGCCGCGCCCGGATCTTTCTCGGGGACAGCGGCGCCACGTTCATCGGGTTCACCCTCGCCGGTCTGGCGGTGATGGGAGATTGGGCCGAGGACGCGCCGACGATCGCGCTGCTCACGCCGGCGCTCATTCTCGGCGTGCCGCTCTTCGACATCGCCTTCGTCGGGATCGCGCGCATCGTGACCGGCAAGGTGCACTCACTACCCGAGTGGCTCGCCTACACCGGGCGCGATCACATCCACCATCGCTTCGAGCAGCTCGGCCTCACCAAGCGTCAGAGCGTGCTGCTGATCTTCTTCCTGGCCGCGACGCTGGGCCTCTCGGCTCTCCTCTTGAAGGACGCGACGCCGCGCGAGGCGGTGCTCATCCTGGTCCAGGCCGCGTGCGTCCTGGCCATCGTGGCGGTCCTGGAGGGCGTCGGACGTTGGCGACCGCGACCCTGAGCGGTATGATGATCAGGTGAAGGTTCGCAAGGGCGTCTTTCCCGCCGCGGGCCTCGGGACGCGGTTCCTTCCGGCCACGAAGGCGCAGCCGAAGGAAATGCTTCCCCTCGTCGACAAGCCGATGATCCAGTACGTCGTCGAGGAGGCGGTCGCCTCGGGTCTGTCCGAGATCATCATCGTGACCGGGCGGGGCAAGCGCGCCATCGAGGATCATTTCGACGCGTCGTTCGAGCTGGAGTACTACCTGAACGACCGGGGCAAGACGGAAGAGCTTGCGCAGATCAAGACCATCTCCGAGATGGCGTCCGTCTCCTACGTTCGCCAGAAGGAGCCGCTCGGCCTCGGCCACGCCATCCTCTGCGCCCGCTCGCTGGTCGGCGACGAGCCCTTCGCCGTGTTCCTCGGCGACGACATCATCGGCGCGGCGCCGTCGCCATGCATGCGGCAGCTTCTCGACGTCGCCGAGCGGTACCAGGGCCCGGTCCTCGCGGTGCAGCGCGTGCCCCGCGAGCGGATCTCCCAGTACGGCGTGGTCGCCGCCAAGCCGATCGGCGGCCGGGTGCACGAGATCCTCGACCTGATCGAGAAGCCCCGGCCGCAAGACGCGCCGTCCGACCTGGCGATCATCGGCCGGTACGTCCTGCCGCCCGAGGTCTTCGAGATCCTGGCCGGGACGCGGGCCGACTCGCGTGGCGAGATCCAGCTGACCGACGCCCTTCGCATCCTCCGGACCCGCCGCCCCATGTATGCCCTCGAGTTCGAGGGCCGCCGCTACGACACGGGTGACAAGTTCGGCTTCCTCAAGGCCACCGTCGAGTTCGCCCTGGCCCGTCCCGACCTGGCCGACGAGTTCCGCGCCTACCTCAAAACCCTCGATCTCTAACCCCGCCGGCCCCCTCCCCGAAACCCCGCCGCGCCCTGATCGGACGCTCAGATACAAAGACCGCCAAGGCCCCAGGTTGCTCGCGGGGGCGGGGGCGCGGTGGGGGTCGAAGGGACCCGTTCCCTGAGTGCGGCGGCGGACGAAGCGCGCCCGGATGGAGCCCAGCCGCAACGGGGCAGCGGACGCATGCCGCGTGGTCCTCTCGACCCCCACCGCGCCCCCGCCCCCGCGAGCGACCGGGGGAGCAAGTTTGACTTGACCACGAGCTTCTGACACACTTTTCGCCACCTTCGGAGTGATCCGAGGGTCACAGAAACTATGCCGAACGCTCCGAAGCGCCCGTTCCACACCGCCGCCGATGCCGACATCAAGCGCGGCGAGGTCTCCGATGTCTACTTCGCGCGCACCGTGCAGATCCTCACCCATCGCGGTGACCGCAAGCGGGTCAAGGCCGAGATCTATCTGAAGTCGCTTCCCGAGGACTGGCAGTGGGGCATTCTGGCCGGCGTCGAGGAAGCGGCGGCCCTGCTCGAGGGCCAGCCGGTGGACGTGTGGGCGATGGACGAGGGCGTTGTCTTCGAGCCGTACCAGCCGGTGGTACGCATCGAAGGCACCTACGTCGAGTGGGCGCAGTACGAGACCGCGCTGCTCGGCCTCCTCTGCCAGGCCTCCGGCATCGCCACCAAAGCGGCGCGCTGCAAGAAGGCGGCGGGCGAGCGGCAGGTCATCTCGTTCGGCGCACGGCGCATGCACCCCACGCTCGCGCCGATGATCGAGCGCAACGCCTTCATCGGCGGCTGTGACGGTGTCGCGGTCACGAAATCGGCCGAGCTGATCGACGCCGATCCGATGGGGACGATTCCGCACTCGCTCGTCCTCATGATCGGCGACACCGTGGAGGCGCTCCGGGCCTTCGACGCGGTCGTCGATTCGAAGGTGCGCCGGGTCGCGCTCATCGACACCCTGCAGGACGAGAAGTTCGAGGCGATCCGCGTCGCGGAGGCGCTCGGGAAGGACCTCTACGCGGTCCGCCTGGACACGCCCTCGTCGCGCCGCGGCGACTTCTACCGCATTCTCGAAGAAGTCCGCTGGGAGCTCGACCTGCGCGGCTACAACCACGTCAAGATCCTCGCCTCCGGCGGCGTCGACGAGTACGAGATCCTGGCGCTCAACCCGGTGGCCGACGGCTACGGCGTCGGAACCTCCATCGCCAACGCGCCGGTGCTCAACTTCGCGCTCGACATCATGGAGATCGAGGGGCAGCCCATGGCCAAGCGCGGCAAGTGGTCCGGCGCCAAGGAGGTCTACCGGCGTCGCGGCACGCGCGAGACGGTCGTGCTGCCGACGGGCCGGCGGCCGCCCGACGGCAGCTGGGAGCCCCTTCTGAAGCCGCTGGTCAAGGCGGGACGGATCGTGCGCGACCTGCCGCCTCCGCGGACCCTCCGTGACTTCGTCCTGGACCAGCTCCGATCGGTGCCGCTCGACACGTTGCGGAGGCAGGGACTCCGGCGCGACTTCTAGTCGCCGGCCTATGTCTGTTCTCGTCGAGATCGTCGGCAACACGCGCAACGAGGTCGCGCGGCGCCGGGTCGCCGTTCCCCGGGCGGGCCTCGAGCGGCTGTGCCGGCAGGCGCCTCCCACACGCGATTTCGAAGGCGCCCTCCGCGGTCGGCCGGGGACGGTCCGACTGATCGCCGAGGTGAAGAAGGCGTCACCCTCCCGCGGCGTGCTCGCCGGCGATCTGAACCCCGTAGAGGTAGCCACCGCCTACGCGACCCACGGCGCCCACGCGATCTCGGTCCTCACCGACGAGAAGTACTTCAAGGGGAGCCTCGACGATTTGCGGGCGGTCCGGGGCGCGGTGGACGTCCCGCTTCTCCGCAAGGATTTCACGATCGACGAGTATCAGCTCTGGGAATCGCGGGCCGCGGGCGCCGACGCGGTGCTGCTGATCGTCTCGATTCTGGAGCCGGCGCAGCTGAGTGACCTGCTCGCGGCCGCCAAGGGGCTCGGGCTCGCGGCGCTGGTCGAGTGTCACACCGCCGCCGAGCTGGATCAGGCCCTCGCCGCGGGCAGCCGCATAGTCGGGATCAATAATCGCGACCTGGCCACGTTCGAGACGCGCCTCGAAACGACGCTCACGCTCGCGCCGTCGATCCCGCCCGGTCCCATCGTCGTCAGCGAGAGCGGCTTCTTCACCGGCGCCGACGTCCGCCGGGTCGTCGCCGCCGGCGCCCACGCCGTGCTGATCGGCGAAGCTCTCGTCCGCTCCAGCGACATCGCCGCCAAGATCCGCGAGCTGACGCTTCAGGATGCGGGGAAGGCAGAATGAACCGGACGGCAATCCGGCCGCAGCCCGAGTCGCGGGGGAAATGGGAGGGGCGTCTCGCCCCGATCCGGGCGCACCGCGAACCGGGGGGGACCTCGGCGCGGGGGACCACGCCCGGGCCGCACGAGTCGGGGGGGAAGTGGGCGCGGGGGGCTGCGCGCGCGCCACGCGAGTCGGGGGGGAAATGGGGGGGGCGTCTCGCCCCACCCATTCAGCAATGACCCGCGTAAAAATCTGCGGCATCACCAGCCTGGACGACGCGCTCGTGGCCGTCGACGCCGGCGCCGACGCCCTCGGGTTCATCTTCGTCGAGAACACACCGCGCTTCGTGACCCCCGAGCAGGTGGCGCCGATCGTGCGGGCCCTGCCGCCGTTCGTCACACCGGTCGGAATCTTCTGGGATCACCCGGCCGGCCACATCAAGGCGGTGGCCGAGGCGTGCGGCCTGCGCGCGCTGCAGTTCCACGGGGACGAGAAGCCGGAGGACCTCGAGGGCTACGCGCTGCCGGTCATCAAGACGATCAAGCTCGCGCCACCCTCCGAGGAGCTCGGCGGCCGCCCGCCGTGGACCTCGACCATCAAGCACCTGGCCTACCGCAAGCACGCCGCGGCCCTCCTGCTCGACAGCGCGACGCGCTGGAGCGAGGGTGAGCCCCGCCAGCCCATCGAATGGACGATCGCGCGCGATCTGGCGAGCCAGCGCTGGCGCATCATCCTCGCGGCCGGCCTCACCCCGGAGAACGTGGCGCGCGCCGTGGCGACCGTGCGCCCGTACGGCGTCGACGTGAACTCGGGCGTCGAGGCGCAGCCGGGCCGCAAGGATCCGGACAAGGTCTGGCGGTTCGTCGCCGAGGCGAAGGGCGTCCGGTGAAGCCGAAGCTTCCGGACGCGCGGGGCCACTTCGGTCGTTTCGGCGGGCGCTTCGTGCCAGAGACGCTCATGGCGCCGCTGATCGAGCTCGAGCGGGCGTGGAGCGCGGCGAAGCGTGACCGGCCGTTCCAGCAGCGCCTCGCGGGACTGCTGCGCGACTACGCCGGCCGCCCGACGCCGCTCTACCACGCGGCGCGGCTCAGCGAGCAGTGCGGAGGCGCGCGGATCTATCTCAAGCGCGAGGATCTCTGTCACACCGGCGCGCACAAGATCAACAACGTGCTCGGCCAGGCCCTCCTGGCGGCGCGGATGAAGAAGCGGCGCGTGATCGCCGAGACGGGCGCGGGCCAGCACGGCGTGGCCACTGCCACCGCGGCGGCCCTTCTCGGTCTCGAGTGCGACGTGTACATGGGCGCCGAGGACGTCGAGCGCCAGGCGCTCAACGTCTTCCGCATGCGCCTGCTCGGCGCGCGCGTCATCTCCGTCGAGTCCGGCAGCCGGACGCTCAAGGACGCGATCAACGAGGCGCTGCGCGACTGGGTGACCAACGTGCGGACGACCTACTATCTCCTCGGCTCGGCGCTCGGCCCGCACCCCTATCCGATGATGGTGCGCGACCTCCACGCCGTGATCGGACGGGAGACACGACGCCAGACCCGCGGCGTGCTGCGCCGGCTTCCCGACGTCCTGGTGGCGTGCGTCGGCGGCGGATCGAACGCGATCGGGCTCTTCCATCCGTTCATCGACGACCGCCGGGTGCGGATCATCGGCGTCGAGCCCGGCGGCGAGGGGATCGCGACCGGCCGCCACGGCGCCTCGATGAGCGCCGGCGCGGTCGGGGTGCTCCACGGGTGCATGAGCTACCTGCTCCAGAGCGACGACGGCCAGATCGCCACGGCGCACTCGATTTCGGCCGGGCTCGACTATCCGGGCGTCGGGCCCGAGCACGCGTACTACCGCGACGCGGGTCGATTCGAGTTCGTCTCGATCACCGACGCGGAGGCGCTCGAGGGATTCGAGGCGCTGACGCGCCTGGAGGGCATCATGCCGGCGCTGGAGTCGGCGCACGCGGTGGCGTACGCGATGCGCCTGGCCAAGACGCTGCCGCGATCGAAGGCGATCGTCGTGGGCCTCTCGGGCCGCGGCGACAAGGACGTCCACGTGGTGGCCAAGGCCCTGGGGAAGGCGATCGGATGACATCGCGCCTGGACGCGACCTTCGCCCGGCTCCGCGACCGCGGTGAGCGCGCGCTGGTGCCGTACTTCACCGCCGGCGACCCGTCGCTCGCCGACACGCGCCGGCTCGTGGTCGAGGCGGCGCGCCGGGGCGCCGACGTCATCGAGCTGGGCGTGCCGTTCTCGGACCCGCTCGCCGACGGCCCGGTGATCCAGCGCGCGGCCATGCGCGCCCTCGCGGCCGGCACCACGCTGCCGCGTCTGCTCGAGACGGTGGCGGCGCTGCGGGCCGAGGTGAGCGTCCCGCTCGTGCTGCTCACGTACTACAACCCGGTGCTCGCGTTCGGCCTCGCGGCGTTCGCGCGGGCGGCGGTGCGCGCAGGCGTCGACGGCGTGATCGTGGCCGATCTACCCCCCGAGGAGGCCGATCCGCTCGCGCGCGAGGCCGAGGCCGCCGGCCTCGACCTGATCCACCTGGTGGCGCCGACCTCGACGCCCGAGCGCGTGCGACTCATCGCGCGCCGGAGCCATGGGTTCATCTACGTCGTTGCGCTGACCGGTGTGACCGGCGAGCGCCAGGAGCTGCCGCCCGATCTCGCCGCCCAGATCCGCACGCTCCGCCGCGTGACGACCAAGCCGGTCTGCGTCGGGTTCGGGATCAGTACGCCCGCTCAGGTCGCCGCGGTCGGCGGTCTGGCCGACGGCGCGGTCGTCGGGTCGGCGATCGTGCGCCTGGTCGAGGAGCGCGCGGGCTCGCCGTCGCTCGTCGACGACGTGGGAGCGTTCATCGCAGAGCTGAAGGCGCCTTTGCGAAAGGGGGCATAGGGCTTATGGCCTGGTTCAGACGCAAGGCCGAAGAGCAAGCCGCCAAGGCGAGCAAGGTCGTCATCGCCGAGGGCCTCTGGATCAAGTGTGACTCGTGCAAGGAGATCATGTACCGCGCCGAGGTCGAGCGCGCCGGGCGCGTGTGCCCGAAGTGCCACTATCCCTTCCGGATCTCCGCCCGCGAGCGCCTCGGCCAGCTGGCCGATCCCGGCTCCTTCGAGGAGCGCGAGACGAACCTCGCGACGGCCGACCCGCTCGGTTTCAAGGACACCAAGAAGTACCGCGAGCGCGTTCGGGCCGCCGCCCAGAAGACCGCGAGCGACGAGGCGGTCATCTGCGGCGTCGCGTCGATCGGCGGACAGTCGGCGGTCCTGGCCGTCTTCGAGTTCGCCTTTCTCGGCGGCAGCATGGGCTCGGTCGTCGGCGAAAAGCTCACGCGGGCGATCGAGCTCGCGATCGACAAGCACCTGCCGGTCGTCATCGTCTCGGCGTCCGGCGGCGCGCGGATGCAAGAGGGCATCCTCTCGCTGATGCAGATGGCCAAGACCTCGGCCGCCCTCGAGCGGCTCGGCGCCAGCGGCCTGCCGTACGTCTCCATCCTCACCGATCCCACCACCGGCGGCGTCACGGCGAGCTTCGCGATGCTCGGCGACGTCATTCTCGCCGAGCCGCGCGCGCTGATCGGGTTCGCCGGACCGCGGGTCATCGCCGAGACGATTCGCCAGCCGCTTCCCGAGGGCTTCCAGCGGTCGGAATTCTTGCTCGCGCACGGCCAGCTCGACCTGATCGTCGAGCGGCGCGACCTCAAGGACACGCTCCGCCGCATTCTCGCGTTCTTCGCCGATCAGCCGCCCCGATCGGGGTAGGTTCCCCGTGACGTACGCCGAGGCGGTGGCCCGGCTCCTCGCCCTCCGGGGCGGCGAGCACGCGGGCATGCGCCCCGGGCTCGAGCGCATCGAGGCCTTGCTCGACGCGCTGGGCCGTCCCGAGCAGCGATACCGGCTGGTGCAGGTGGGCGGCACCAACGGGAAGGGCTCGGTGGCGGCGATGCTCGCCTCCATCCTCGGATCGGCGGGCCACCGGGTGGGCCTCTACACCTCGCCGCACCTGGTCTCGTTCCGCGAGCGCATCCGCGTCAACGGCGCGGCGATACCCGAGGACAGTGTGGTCGACGGCGTGGACGCCCTCGGCACGCTGGTGGCGCGGCTCGACGCGACGATGTTCGAGGCGACGACCGCGCTCGCCCTCGACCACTTCGCGCGCGAGGCCGTCGACGTGGCGGTGCTCGAGGTCGGCCTCGGCGGTCGCCTCGACGCGACGACCGTGGGCACGCCGGAGGTCGCCGTCATCGCGCGCATCGATCTCGACCATCAGGCCGTGCTGGGCTCGACGCTGGGCGAGATCGCCGCCGAGAAGGCGGCGATCATCCGCGGCGGCGTGGCGTTCTCCGCCGCCCAGGCCCCGGAGGCCGCGCGCGTCATCGCCGACCGCGCGGCGGCGGTCAGTGCGCCGCTGCTCGTGGAAGGCCGGGATCTGACGGTGAGGGTGGAGTGGCGCGGACCCGACGGTCAGCGGCTCACCTGCACGGGCCCGCGCTGGTCCCTGGCCGGTCTCGAGATCGGCATGCCCGGAGCCTTCCAGCCGTCCAACGCGCTCCTCGCGGTCGGCGCCGGGCGTGAGCTCGGTGCGCCCGAAGCCGCGATCCGCGCGGGACTCGCACGTGCGTGGTGGCCGGGACGCTTTCAAGTGTTCCGGCACAAGCGAGGGTTCCTCGTGCTCGACGGTGCCCACAATCCGGGCGGCGCCCGGGCGCTGGCGGCCTCTCTGCGCGAGGTCTTCCCGGACTCACGGGTCACGTTCGTGCTGGGCATCCTCCGCGACAAGGACGCGGCCGGCATCGTCGCCGCCCTCGCTCCTCTGGCCGAGCGGTTCGTCCTGGTCGAGCCGTGGAGCCCGCGCGCCACCGCGCCGGACGCGTTGCGGGCGATGGTGCCCGCCTCCGTCGCGCTTGTGGACGTCGCCGGCTCGCCGATCGACGCGCTGGCGCTGGCGGTTCGGACCGCCACGACCCCCCTCATCTGCGTCGCCGGCTCGTTGTCGCTCATCGGGGACGTCCTCGGGCACCTCGGCGGTCGCGATAAGCCCTGCTCGCTGGAAAAGGGGACCGATAGCATGGATCTCCTTTTCTGACGGGGACTTTCGGACGCATGACTCGAGCCCGGGCCTCGATTCTGCTCCTCGCGTGCGTCTCGTTGCTTGCCCTCCCCTCCCTCGGGCGCGCGCAGGCTCCGATGACCATCCAGACAGAGGGCGGAGAAGTCTCGATCCTGGCCGATCGCTTCGAAACCGTCGGCCCCGACAATCTCGTCGTGGCCACCGGTAACGTCGAGGTCATTCGGGGGCCGGCGCGCCTCCTCGCGGACCGGGTCGAGATCAACCAAGCGACCGGTGACACCGTCGCCCACGGCCGCGTCACCTTCTATGACGGCGACGAGCGGCTCACGGGCAAGCGGATGGACTTCAACATCAAGACCGGCACCGGTGTCGTCTACGAGGGTGAGGCGCACGCGCCGCCGTACTACCGGATCCTCGGCGAGCGCCTGGAGCGGATCGGCGACAGTGTGTACCGCGTCCGGAAGGGCGTGTTCACGACCTGCGAGGACGACTCGCCGTCGTGGTCGTTCCATCTGGGAACGGCGAACGCCGACCTGGAAGACTTCGTGTGGGGGACGAACGCCTCCTTCTGGGTGAAGGCCATACCGCTCATCCCGTTCTTCCCCATCTTCGCCGCACCCCTCCGTCGCGAGCGCCAGTCCGGGTTTCTCACCCCGGTGTTCGGCACCTCCTCCCAGAAGGGCTTCTTCGCCGAGATCCCGTTCTACTGGGCAATCTCCGACAGCCAGGACATGACCGTGGCGCCCGGGGTGTACACGAAGCGGGGCTTCGGCGGCTCCGCCGAGTACCGGTACGTCCTTTCGCAAGAGGAAAAAGGCGCCATGAGCGGCGCCTTCGTCTACGAGAGCTTCAAGAACGGCGCTCTCCGGGGCTACGGGAGCGTCAAGCACGAGTGGAAGATCACGCCCAGCCTGTCGCTGACCGCCGATCTGAACGGGGTGTCCGACGACAACGTCCTGCGCGACTATGCGTACGATCTGCAGCGGCGCTCCGCGCAGCGCGCCGAATCCAACCTCTTCGTCACCAAGACGTGGACGAACTGGAACCTGGTCAGTCGCGTGTACTGGTACCAGGACCTCACGACCGCCCGCCCCGTCTCGCTCCAGCGGGTGCCCGAGATCACGCTCCAGGGCGTGCGCCAGAACGTTCCCGGGCTGCCGGGGTTCCTCTACCAGGTGGACTCGAGCGGGGTCTATTTCCAGCGCGACATCGGCTCGGAGGGGGCTCGCCTCGATGTGCACCCGTTGCTCTCGCGACCGATCCCGCTCGCCGGCTACCTGACGGTGACACCGTTCGTCGGCGGCCGGGCGACTGCCTACAGTACGACCGTGACCGGGAGCCACGTGCCGGTAGGGGGAGGGCCGTCCATCGAGGACACGAATGGCGAGTGGCGGGTGCGCGAGCTGCTCGAGTACGGAAGCGACGCCGAGAGCCGGGTGTCCCGGGTCTATCCCCTGGACGGGCTGGGCGGGTTCAGCGCGCTGCTCCACTCGGTCGAGCCGCGCGCGCACTACATCCGGATCGTCGGCCACAACTTCTCCAATCTGCCGCAGTGGACCAACATCGATCTGATCCCCGAGGCGAATTGGTTCGAGTACTCGCTGACCAACCGGCTCCGCGCGCGGACGGTGAGCTCGGACGATGCCGCGGCCACGCGGCTCGATCTGATCCGGCTCGTCGTGGCCAACGCCTACGACTACCAGGCGGGCCGCTTCGGCAACGTGGCCGGCGACCTCACGCTCCAGCCGAGCACCATGCTGAGCCTTCACGCCGACGCGAGCTACAACATCAACGGCCAGGGGCTCCAGGCGTACACCGCCGACGTGACGGCCAACGTTCCCCGCGTCACCGGCGTCGTCGGGCTGCGCTACAACCGCGCTCCGGCGGTCCAGGTTCCGTACTTCATCCAGGTCCCCGGAACGTTCAACCCCGGCACCAACGTGCCCGAGTCGTCGGCGATTCACTTCCTGCAAGGCTCGGTCTCCGTCGATATCTGGCGTAATCTCGTAGTGAGGGTGCAGACGAACTGGGATATCCGGACCAACACGTTCGTCGAGAGCCGGTTCGGGCTCGATTTCAAGTTTGACTGCTGGGCGGTCAGCGCCGAGTACGTCAAGCGTAGCAAGGACATCGCCACCGGTCAGAACGCGGACGACGAATTTCGCTTCTCGCTCCACCTGCTCGGGCTCGGGAACATTGCGAATCCCAAGATGGGGGCAAGCATGATCGACAGCGGACCGAGGTTCCGATGATCCCGTTCATCGATCTGACGCGACAACACGCGGCGCTCCGCGGGGAGCTGGGGGCCGCCCTCATGCGCGTGCTCGACTCGAGCCACTTCGTTCTCGGCGCGGAGGGCCGGGCGCTCGAGCGCGAGCTGGCGACGCTGTGCGGGGTGCGCTGGGCGCTGGGCGTCGCGTCGGGCACCGACGCGCTTCGCCTGGCGCTCATGGCCGTCGGCGTGGGCCCGGGCGACGAGGTCATCACGCCGGCGTTCTCGTTCGTCGCGTCGGCGACCACCATCACCATGGTCGGGGCGACGCCGGTCTTCGTCGACATCGACCCGGAGACGTACGCGCTCGACGTGGCGGCCGCCGCCCGCGCGATCACGCCGCGCACGCGCGCGATCATGCCCGTTCATCTCTACGGCCACCCGGCGCCCATGGACCGGGTCGTCGAGCTGGCGCGCGCCCACCGGCTCGCCGTCGTCGAGGACGCGGCGCAGGCGGTCGGCGGCGCCTGGGCCGAGCGCCCGATCGGCGCCTGGGGTGACGCCGCGTGCCTGTCGTTCTATCCGACCAAGAATCTGGGCGCGTGCGGCGACGGCGGCATGGTCCTGACCAACCGACAGGACGTCGCCGAGCGCCTCACGAAGCTCCGGCACCACGGCGACAGCGGCCGCTACCAGCACGAGGAGCTCGGCTTCTGCAGCCGGCTGGACGAGATGCAGGCGGCCGTCCTGCGCGTCAAGCTCGCCCGCCTGCCGGCGTGGACGCAGGCCCGCCGGCGGATCGCCGAGCGGTACCGCGCGCTCCTCGCCGGCGCGTCGCTCACGCTCCCGACGGAGGCCGCGCCGGCGCGGCACGTCTTCCACCTCTTCACCGTGCGCCACCCGCAGCGCGATGCCCTCGCCAAGGCGCTGACCGACCGGGGAATCGGGACCGGCGTGTACTACCCGCGTCCGGTGCCGGCGCAGCCCGTGTTCGGCCTGGACGATCGGCGCTGGCCGGAGGCGGCGCGGGCGGCCCGTGAGGTGCTGTCGCTGCCGTGCTTCGCGGAGCTCACCGACGACGAGGTCGAGCAGACGGCCGCCGCCGTGCGCACGGCGTGCGAGGGCCTGTGACCACGACGGCCGACGCGCTCAAGCAGCGACTGGCCGGCGAGCCGACCGTGGGGCTCATCGGTCTCGGCTACGTCGGACTGCCGCTCGCGGTCGCGTTCGCCGAGTCGGGCGCGACCGTGATCGGCGTCGATCTCGACGCGCGCCGCGTCGCGGCGGTGCGGGCGGGCGAGAGCTTCATCGAGGATGTCTCCACGGAGCGGCTCGCCGGCCTGGTGCGAGCCGGACGCCTCAGCGCCGCCGACGACATCGGGGCGCTCAAGGACGCGGACGCGATCGTCATCTGCGTCCCGACGCCGCTGGGAAAGTCGAAGGAGCCCGACATCTCCTTCATCGTCGGGGCGGCCGACGCCGTGGCCCAGGTGATCCGCCGCGGCCAGCTCGTCGTGCTCGAGTCGACGACCTATCCCGGGACGACCCAGGAAATCCTGCTGCCGCGCCTGCAGGCCAGGGGGCTCGTCGCGGGGCGCGACGTGTTCATCGCCTTCTCGCCCGAGCGCATCGATCCGGGCAATCGGCGCTGGACGCTCCGGGACATCCCCAAGGTCGTCGGCGGCATCACCGACGCGTGCCGGGATCTGGCCTCGACGCTGTACGCGCGGGTGACCCGCCAGGTCGTGCCCGTCTCCGGACCGGAGACGGCCGAGATGGTGAAGCTCTTCGAGAATACGTTCCGGTCGGTCAACATCGCGCTGGTCAACGAGTTCGCGATTATGTGCCGCCGCCTGGGCCTGTCGGTCTGGGAGGTGATCGCCGCCGCGTCGACGAAGCCGTTCGGCTTCATGCCGTTCTACCCGGGTCCCGGTCTCGGCGGCCACTGCTTGCCTTCGGACCCGCACTACCTCTCCTGGAAGGTGCGCCTGGAAGGCTACGAGCCGCGTTTCATCACGTTCGCGGACGAGATCAACCGCCGGATGCCGGACTACGTCGTGCAAATGGTCGCGGATGCGCTCAACGACCGAAGCCGCGCCGTTCGAGGCGCCCGCGTCCTCGTGCTCGGCGTCGCCTACAAGGCAGGTGTCGCCGACGTGCGCGACTCGCCGGCCCTCGAGATCATCGAGGGCCTCCTCGGCCGGGGCGCGACGGTCGCCTACCACGATCCGTACGTACCGGCGGTGACAATCGGCGCCGCGAAGCTCGAATCGATCCCGTGGACCGGCGCCGCTCTCGCGTCACGGGACGTCGTGCTGATCCTCACGGCGCACGCCGGCTACGACTGGCCGGCGATCGTCCGCGACGCCCCCCTGGTGATCGACACGCGCAACGCGACCGGCACGCTGCCCCCCGCTGTCCACGTCATCCGCCTCTGAGGTGCGACGCGAAATAGAAGTCACGATGTCGTCGCGGCGCCACGCCGGCTCGTCGCGATCCGCTGCCGCGACTTTCGATCTGCGCCAAAAGCGGGGAGACGGGGGCACCGGGGGGGGGCGAGAGGGGTCGAAGGGACCCGTTCCCATGGAGCGGCGCCGGAACGCATGCGCCCGGGTGGAGCCCAGCCGCGCAGGAGCAGCGCACGCGTGCCGCGTGGTCGTCTCGACCCCTCTCGCCCGCCCCCGGTGCCCCCGCCGCCCAGTGATCCCACGGGCCGTACGGTGATGGCGACGCTGACCGCGATCGTCGGGTCGATGCGGCCACGACAGTGGGTGAAGAATCTGTTCGTTCTCGCGGGGCTGGTCTTCTCGCAGCGACTCTTCACGAGCGCGACCTGGACGGCGCTGGCGGCATTCGCCATCTTTTGCGTGGTGTCGGGCGCGATCTACCTGCTGAACGACGTCGCCGACCGCGAGCGCGATCGGCTGGACCCGCGCAAGCGTGAGCGCCCGATTGCGGCCGGTCGGCTTCCGGTCGGCGTCGCGGTGGCCGCGGCGGTCGCGCTCATCCTGGCAGGCCTCGGGCTGAGCGCCTTGCTCGCGCGGCCGTTCCTGGTCACGGTGCTCGCGTACGTCGCCCTGCTCGTCGCTTACTCGGCGTGGCTGAAGCACGTGGTCATCGTCGACGTGCTCGTCGTCGCCAGCGGCTTCGTGCTCCGCGCCGTCGCCGGCGCGGTCGTCATCGACGTGGAGATGTCGGGCTGGCTCTTGATCTGCACGATCCTGCTCGCCCTCTTCCTGGCCCTCGGCAAGCGCCGCTTCGAGTACCTGACGCTGGACCGGGACGCCGCGCGCCACCGCCCGATTCTCGCCGAGTACAGCCCGGAGCTGCTGGACCAGATGATCGCCGTCGTCACCGCGTCCACGGTGACGGCCTATGCGCTCTACACGATGTCGCCCGAGACCGTGGCGAAGTTCCACACGCGCCTGCTGCCGGCGACGCTTCCCTTCGTGCTCTACGGAATCTTTCGCTATCTGTACCTGCTCTACCGCCGCCAGCTCGGCGGCAACCCGTCGGAGCTGCTCCTCAGCGACCGGGCGCTCATGATCAACGCGGTCGGTTGGATCTGCGCGGTTCTGCTGATCATTTACGGCACGCGGCTGGAGTAAGATAGCTCAGATGTCCAGCGCGGTCGCGCTCCTCCGCACGCGCCCCGAGTCCGTCGTCGAGGATTACGGGCGCCTCATGCGCCTGGTGAAGTACGACCAGGTGGTGCGTCGCGACCAGGACCTGATCCTCAAGCTGAACCTGTCGTGGACCAAGTACTTCCCGGCGTGCTCGAGCCAGCCCTGGCAGGTCGACGGCGTGCTGACGACATTGCTCGAGGATGGGTACGACCGGCGGCGGCTCTTCCCGGTCGAGAACAAGACGGTCGTCACCGATCCGATCGCCGGATGCCGGAACAACAAGTGGCGTCCGGTGCTCGAGCGGCACGGCGTGCCGTTCATCGCGCTGCCCGGCGTCGAGTGGACCGTCTACAAGTTCCAGTCGCCGCTGCTGAAGCTGAACGCGATCTTCCCGGAGGGGATCCAGATTCCGAAGATGTACGTCGGGAAAAACGTCTGCCATCTGCCGACCGTCAAGGTCCACGGGCACACGACCACCACCGGCGCGATCAAGAACGCCTTCGGCGGCCTGTTGAAGGAAGTGCGGCACTACGCCCACGAGTACATCCACGAGGTGATGGTCGACCTGATGTATATGCAGCGGGAACTCCATCCGAGCCTGCTTGCCGTCATGGACGGCACCGTGATGGGCGACGGCGCGGGACCGCGCACGATGGTGCCGCGCGTCGGGAATCTCATCCTGGCGTCCGCCGATCAGGTGGCGCTCGACGCGATCGCCGCGCGCATCATGGGGTTCGATCCGCTCTCGATCCCGTATCTCCGGATGTGCCAGGAGCGCGGGCTCGGCGTGGCCGACCCGAAGCGGATCGAGATCGTAGGCGACACCGACGCCGCGGCCCTCTCGATGGGCTTCAAGACCAGCCGGAGCCTCGTGATCTGGGGCGACCAGCTGATCCGGCGTGGTCCGCTGCGGCCGCTCAAGCGGCTTCTGCTCCACTCGCCCCTCGTCGTCTGGGCGCCGTTCGCCTCGAACGTCTACCACGACCTCCTCTGGTATCCGACGATCGGCCGCTCGCGCATCCGGGCCTTCGCCGGCACCCCCTGGGGTCGGCTGTTCCAGACGTACTGACATGGCGGCGCCGATCCGCGTCCGCTTCGCGCCGAGCCCGACGGGCCACCTCCACGTGGGCGGCGCCCGCACCGCGCTCTTCAACTGGCTCCTCGCGCGTCACCATCGCGGCACCTTCATTCTCCGCATCGAGGACACGGACCGCTCGCGCTCGACCGACGACAACATCGTCGCGATCGTCGACGCGCTCCGGTGGCTCGGGCTCGACTGGGACGAGGGGCCGCCCACCCCGGGGTATCGCCAGACCGAGCGGCTCGCGATCTACCGCGAGCACGCCGAGCGACTGCTCCGGTCCGGCCGCGCCTATTACTGCGACTGTCCGCCCGAGCTGCTCGACCGCGAGCGCGCGGCGGCCCAGCAGCGCGGCGAGACGTTCCGGTATTCCGGACGCTGCCGCGATCGCGGACTGCCGGCCGGCGCCCTGCGCCTCCGGATTCCGACCACCGGCGCCACCGTCGTGAACGACCTCATCCACGGCCCGGTCACCTTCGAGCACACGCAGCTCGACGACTGGATCCTGGTCCGCACGGACGGAACGCCCACGTACAACTTCTGCGTCGTGGTCGACGACGTCACGATGAACATCACCCACGTCGTCCGCGGCGACGACCACCTGTCGAACACGCCCAAGCAGATCCTCTGCTACGAGGCGCTCGACTACGCCGTCCCCGAGTTCGCCCACGCGTCGATGATCCTCGGCAAGGACCGGAGCCGGCTCTCGAAGCGGCACGGCGCGACGTCCGTGCAGGCGTTCCGCGACGCGGGGTACATCGCCGACGCGATGGTGAACTACCTGGCGCGGCTCGGGTGGTCGTACGGCGACCAGGAGGTCTTCTCGCGGGCCGAGCTCGTCGAGCTGTTCGACATCAAGGACGTCGCCTCCTCCGGGGCGGTCTTCGACGTGACCAAGCTCGAGTGGCTCTCTCAGCACTATCTGAAGACGATGGACGGCCGGCGACTGGCCGAGCTCGTCGAGCCCTTCGTGCGCGCGGCCGGACTCACGCCGCCGCCGGATCTGCCGCGGTTCGTGGGAATGCTGGACACGCTGCGGGAGCGCGCCAAGACCCTCGTCGAGATGGTCGAGCAGGGACGGTTCTACTTCGAGGCCCCGTCGGCGTACGACGCGAAGGCGGCGCCGAAGCTCCTGACCGCCGAGGGCGCACGGCGCCTGGGACTCGTGATCGAGCGGCTGGAAGGCCTCGGCGAGTTCACGACGGCGGCGATCGAGCGCGCCGTCCGCGCGCTCACCGACGAGCTCGGGCTCAAGCTCGTCGATCTCGCGCAGCTCGCCCGTCTCGCGGTGACGGGCCGCACGGCGTCGCCGCCGATCTTCGACGTGCTCGCCCTGCTCGGCCCCGTCGAGTCCCTGGCTCGCCTGCGCCGGGCGCGCGAGTTTGCGGAGCGAGCGGCGTGAGACTTCTGCTCGCGCGGCACGGCCAGTCGCTGTGGAACCAGGTGCGGAAGTTCCAGGGCGCCAACGACGTCGGCCTCTCCGATCTCGGCCGCGTGCAGTCCGCGGCGCTGGGCCGCGCGCTGCGCACGGGCTATCGCGTCGCGGCCGCGTACGTCAGCCCGATGTGCCGCGCGCTGGACACGGCCGAGATCGCGCTGGCCGGAACCGGGATCCCGCTGGTGCCGATCCCGGAGCTGCGCGAGCTGTCGCTCGGCGAGTGGGAAGGGTGCACGGTCGACGAGGTCCGCGCCCGCGAGGGCAACCCGTATCACGCGTGGGTCCGCTCGCCCCTCGACTGTCCGCCGCCCGGCGGCGAGCCGCTGCCGGCCGTCTGCGGCCGAGTGCTGAAGGCGATCGGCCAGATCGGCGCGCGCCATCGAAACGGCGACGACGTCCTCGTCGTCGCGCACGGCGGGGTGATCAGCGTTTATCTCTGCCACCTGCTCGGCGTCTCGTTCAACTCCCTCTGGAGGATGCGCATCGACAACTGCTCCCTGACGATCGCCCGGCCCCCGCGGCTGGTCTCAGTCAACGACACCGCGCACCTCCCCAGCACGCCGAACACGGCATGGTTCGACGTCTCCTGGCCCGGCGTCGCCGCGCCGGGGGCTCCGGAAGCCGGTCCGGGCGGGAGGGGTCGAGACGACCACGCGGCACGCGTGCGCTGCTCCTCAGTGGCTGGGCTCCATCCGGGCGCTTTGGGCCCGCCGCCGCTCGGCGGGAACGGGTCCCTTCGACCCCTCCCGCCCGGACCGGTTTCCGGGGCCCCCGGCGAGAGCACGCCGTGATGGTCCTGGTTTCTCTGTTCGGCGGCACGGCGCTCCTGCTCTACGGCATCCGGCTGAGCGGCGAGGCGTTCCAGCGGGCCCTCGGCGGCCGGCTGCGGAGCCTCCTCACGGGCCTGTCGCGCCGCCGGTTCATGGCCGTGCTCTCGGGCGCGACGATCACCGCGATCATCCAGTCCTCGGCGGCCACCACGCTGATGCTGATCGGGTTCGTCTCGGCCGGCCTCATGACCTTCCGGCAGACGCTCGGCGTCATTCTCGGCGCCGACATCGGCACGACCTTCACGGTGCAGCTGATCGCGTTCCGCGTCACCGACTACTCGCCCCTGCTGGTCGGACTCGGCTTCACGACCACGTTCCTGGCGCGCCGGCGCGTGCCGAAGGACCTGGGCCAGGCCCTCCTGGGCCTCGGGTTCATGTTCCTCGGCCTCAAGCTCATTCTCGACAACGTGGGCGCGCTCAAGGCGTCGCCGCTGGCGGTCGATCTCCTCGACGCGGTCGGCCACAGCGCCGGGATCGGCGTCCTCGTCGGGGCCGTCTTCAGCGCGCTCGTGACGTCGTCGGCGGCGACGCTCGGGCTCGCCTTGGCGTTCGCGCACCAGGGCCTGCTGCCGCTCGACGGCGCCGTGGCCATCGTGCTCGGCGCGAACATCGGCACGTGCGCGACGGCGCTCACCGCGTCGGTCGGCGCCACCGCGGAGGCCAAGCGCGTGGCCGTCGCCCACATCGCGTTCAAGGTGCTGGGCGTCGCCCTGGTCTTTCCGTTCATCGGCCCCTTCACGGCCGCGGTGGCGAGCACCACCGCCGATCCCGGACGTCAGATCGCGAACGCGCACACGCTGTTCAATTTCGGGATCAGCCTGCTGTTCCTGCCGTTCACGCCGCTGGCGGCGCGCGCGATCGAGGCGCTGGTGCCCGACGACCAGCAGGGCGACAGCCCGTTCCGCACGCGATACGTCGACGAGCGCTCGCTCGACCAGCCGTCCCTGGCCCTGGGCCAGGCGACGCGCGAGGCCCTGCGTATGGCCGACGTGGTGCAGGGGATGCTGCGCGACGTGCCGATCGTCTTCGCCAGCAGCCACCACGAATTGCTCGAGGACGTGGAGCGGCGGGACGACCAGGTCGACTTCCTGGAGCGCGAGATCAAGCTCTTCCTGGCGCGCCTGGGGCGCGACGCGATGGGGCCGGATCTCAATCGCAAGGAGATCGGCCTGATCTCGGTGATCGGCAACCTCGAGAACATCGGCGACATCATCGACAAGAACCTGATGGAGCTGGGCCGCAAGAAGCTCTATCAGGCGCGCCGCTTCTCGGACGCCGGCTGGGCCGAGATCCAAGAGTTTCACTCGATGGTGTCCAAGAATCTCGAGCGGACCATCGCCGCCTTCGCCTCGAACGACCGCGCGCTCGCCCAGGAGGTGCTGGACCAGCGGACGCTCATGCGCCAGCGCGAGCGGGATCTCAGGGAATCCCACCTGGGACGGCTGCGCGCCGGGCTCGCGGAATCGATCGAGACGTCGGAGATTCACCTGGACATCCTGACCAACCTGAAGCGCATCAGCTCGCACGTGTCGGCGATTTCCATCTCGATTCTCGAGGAGGTCTGAGATGAAAAAGGTCGAGGCCATCATCAAGCCGTTCAAGCTCGACGACGTCAAAGAGGCCCTCACCGCCATCGGAGTGATCGGCATGACGGTCACCGAGGTGCGAGGCTTCGGGCGACAGAAGGGACACACCGAGCTTTATCGTGGCTCGGAGTACACGGTCGACTTTCTCCCCAAGGTGAAGATCGAGGTCGTCGTGGCCGACCCGCTGGTGCAGAAGGTGGTCGACACCATCGCCGGCGCCGCCAAGACCGGCTCCATCGGCGACGGCAAGGTGTTCGTGCTCCCGATCAACGAGTCCCTCAGGATCCGGACGGGCGAGACGGGAGAAGCGGCAGTCTGAACCCGAGCGTTGCCGGGCTCCTGACCGCCGGCGGCCGCGGCGCAGCGGCCCGGCTCCGCCGGACGCTCCGTCAGCTCGGGTTCGCGAATCCGGCCGCGGCGGCGGCCAATCTCGAGAGCCTCACGCCCACGCCGCGCGACGCCGAGCTGCTGGCGCCCGTCCTTCCGCGCCTGCTCCCCGAGCTCGCGGCGTCGCCGGACCCGGACATGGCGCTCAACAACCTCGAGCGCTACGCGGCCGGCGTGGATCGGTCGGTGTTCTTCGGCACGCTGGCCGAGCATCCGGGCGCGGTGCCACTCCTGGCGCGCCTGGGCGGCTCGAGCCAGGTGCTGGCCGACGTCCTGCGCCGGCGGCCGTCGAGCCTCGCGTGGCTGCTCGAGCCGGCCACCATGCGCCTCTGGTTCGCCGAGGACCTGGCCGCCGACCTGGCCCAGACGCTCGGCCCCTTCGAGACGCGCGCCGCCCGCATGAACGCGCTCCGGCGCTTCAAGTACCGCCACATCCTTCGAATCGGCGCCCGCGACCTCCTGGGCGACGCCGACCTCTCGATGACGACCGAGGAGCTGTCGCACCTGGCCGACGCCTGCATCAGCGAGGCGCTGCGCGAGGCGGCGGTGACCGTGGGCGACCTGTTCGGCACGCCGCGCGGCCCCGACGGATCCGACACCGGGGTCGCGGTCATCGGGATGGGCAAGCTCGGCGGCGACGAGCTCAACTATTCGTCCGACATCGACCTGATGTTCGTCTACGGCGCGGACGGCGAGACGTCGGGAGGTCGAAGCGGGCGCGTCGCCAACGGTGACTACTTCGCGCGTGTCTGTCGCGAGCTGGTCGCGCTGCTGGAGGACATCACCGAGGAGGGCCACGTCTTCCGCGTCGATCTGCGGCTCCGGCCGGAAGGGCGCATGGGCCCGGTCGTGCTGTCGCTCGACGGCTATCGCCAGTACTACCGGGAGCGCGCCGAGCTGTGGGAGCGCCAGGCGCTCATCAAGGCGCGGATCGCCGCGGGCGACGCGCGGGTCGGCGCGCGCTTCCAGGATCTGGCGCGCGAGACGGTCTATCGTCCGGGCCTCGATGAGCGCATCGTCCCGGCCATCCGCGCGATGAAGGGCCAGATCGACACCGCGCTTCGCGCCAAGGGTCGCGAGGCCACCAACGTCAAGCTCGGGCGGGGCGGCATCCGCGAGATCGAGTTCATCGTGCAGGCGCTGCAGCTCCTCTACGGGGGCGACGACGCCTGGCTGCGCGAGGCGAATTCTCTGAAGGCGATCTTCCGGCTCACCGAGCGCGGATATCTGGCGCCCGATCTCGGTCGGCTGCTCTCGCAGGCCTACGTCCACCTCCGGACGATCGAGCACCGGCTCCAGATCCTCGACGAGCTCCAGACCCACACGCTTCCGGACGATGCGCAGGCGCTCGGGCGCCTGGCGCGCCGCGCCGGCTTCCAGGGGCCGCCGGCGCGCGCCGCCCGGGAGTTCCAGGTGAAGCACCGGGCGGTCACGGCCGCGGTGCATCGGGCATTCCGGGAGTTCTTTGCGGCGCGCGAGCACGGGCCGCGCCACCACGTGCGTCTGGCGAGTCTCACGGCGCTCAAGGCCACCGGGTTCAAGGACCCCGAGCGCGCGCGCCAGAACCTGCAGCTCATCCTCGAGGGGCGTCCGCTGGTGCCGTACGCGGCGCATCTGGACACGACGCTCGAACGCCTTTATCCGCTGCTCCTCGACGCGCTCTGGAAGAGCCCCGACCCCGACGAGGCCCTGAACCAGTTCGAGCGGCTGCTCGGGGCCACCGGTCCGCGGGCGGGACTCGTCGAGCTGCTCGTCAAGGATCCCGATCTCCTTCTCGGCCTCGTCAAGGTCTGCGCGGGCGGCGATCATCTCACCGAGCTTCTGATCGCCCAGCCCGAGCTGCTCGCGTCGCTGGCGAATCCCGAGCGCGTCCTGGCGCGGAAGTCGAAAGCGGTCCTGCGCCAGGCCATGGCGTCCCTTTTCGTTCCCGGAACGACGCCGGCCGAGCGGCGCGATCGGCTGCGCCGCGTGAAGCAGGCCGAGGAGCTGGCCGTGGTGTGGCGCTACGTCCTCGGCATCACCACCATCGACGGATACTCGCGCGAGATGACCGCGCTGGCCGAGGCGACGCTGGCCGCCGGCTGGATCCTGGCCCAGGAGCCACTCGTCGAGCGCTACGGCGTTCCGCGCGATTCCGCCGGGCACTTCATCCCTGCGGTCATCGTGGGCCTCGGCAAGCTCGGCGGCCGTGAGCTGGTGACCGGCTCCGATCTCGACCTGTTCGTCGTGTTCGGCGAGGACGGCACGACCGACGGCGCCGAGCGGATCGACGCCCACTGGTTCTACAGCCTGGCCGTCGAGCGGCTGGCCGGGGTGCTCGGCGACATCACGGCGGCCGGCGTCGCCTTCCCGGTCGACCTGCGCCTGCGGCCCGGCAGCAAAGGGAGCGGCTTCGCCGCGAGCGTCGCCGCGCTCGAGCGGTACTATCTGGAGCACGGCGACCTGTGGGAGCGGCAGACGTTGACGCGCGCGCGCCTGGTTCTCGGCGACCGCGCGCTCGCCCGGCGCACGCGCGCCGCGCTCCGCCGGCTCGTCTACGGCGACGCCCTGCCGCGCGCTGCGCTCAAGGAGATCGCCGAGGTGCACGCGCGGATGGAGCGAGAGCTCGGTAAGGAGACGCGCGGCCGCGTCCACGTGAAGTACGGGCGCGGCGGGCTCGTCGACGTCGAATTCCTCGCCCAGGCGCTCCAGCTCGTGCACGGGCACGACCACCCCGAGGCGCGCCAGGGCGCGACGGCGGCCGCGCTGGCCGGCCTCGCGCGCGTCGGCGCGATCGATCCGGCCCTGGCGTCCGGCCTCGTGGAGCGATATCGTTTCCTCAGGCGCGTGTCCGGGGCGCTGCGGCTCCTCGGCGCGCGCCCCTCGGATACTCTCGAGCTGGCCGGCCCGATGCCCGCCCGCGTGGCGAGCGCCCTCGGCTACGAGTCGCGCCAGGCCTTCCTCGACGCGTACCGCGAGCAGACGAGTGCGGTAAGAGAAGCCTACGAGAGGGGATTGAAGGGTTGACTGCGAACCGGAAGAAGAGCGCATGAAAAGACTTTTCGTCATGGACGGCCACTCCCACCTCTTCCGCGCGTACCACGCGGTCGGGTACCTGTCGACGTCCAAGGGAGTGCCGAGCCATGCCGTGCTGATCCTCAGCACCATGCTGTGGAAACTGATTCGCGAGGAGCAGCCGGACTATCTGGCGATCGCGTGGGATCCGCCCGGCCCGACGTTCCGGGACGCGCTGTCGGCCGATTACAAGGCGACGCGCACCGCGATGCCCGACGACCTGGTGCGCCAGCTGCCCTATGTACGGCGTCTCTTCGAGGCGCTCCACACGCCCGTGCTGGAAGTGTCGGGATTCGAGGCCGACGACGTGCTGGCCACGGTGGTCGAGAAGGCGCTCGCCACCCCCGAGCTCGAGATCGTGGTCGTGAGCGGCGACAAGGATCTGCTCCAGCTTGTCGGCCCGCGTGTCCGCGTGCTGAGCGTCTCCGGGCGGACCGGCGAGCCCGTGATGTACGACGAGGCGAAGGTGCGCGAGCGCTGGGGCGTGGAGCCCGGCCAGATCGCCGATGTGCTCGCCCTCATGGGCGACGCCATCGACAACATCAAGGGCGTGCGCGGCGTCGGCGAGAAGACCGCGGTGAAGCTCGTCGGCCAGTTCGGCTCCGTGGAGCGCCTCTACGAGAACCTGACGCTCGTGCCCGGAAAGCTCCGCGAGACGCTCGCCGCCGGTCGGAAGGACGCGCTCCTCTCGCGCGAGCTGGCGCTGCTCAACCGTCAGGTGCCCGTCGCCGTCGATCTCGACGCGTTTCGCCGCGTGGAGCCAGACTGGGCCAAGCTTCGTCTGCTCTGGATGGAGATGGAGTTCACCCGGCTCGTGAAGGAATTGCCGCCGCCACCGGCGCCGGCTGCCCCGGAGCTCTCGCGACGTCTCGAGGGCCGGGCGGCGATCGCCGCCTGGCTCGGCGCCGTCCCGGCCGGGGCGCCGCTGGCGCTCGACTGGGCGGGCGAGGGGCTGCCGCCGGAGCCGCCCGTCGCCGAGCTCGCCCTGTTCCATCCCGCCGCCGGCGCGGTCACGATCGAGCCCGGCCAGGCGCCCGGGTCGCTCGGGGAGCGCGAGGTGATCGTCCACGACGCCAAGCCTCTGCTGGAATCCTGGCTCGCGCGCTCCGTCGCCGCGCCGCCCGTTCAGGACACGGCCGTCGCCGCGTATCTCCTCAACTCGGCGCGCGCGACGTACAAGCTCGCCGAGGTCTGCATGGAGGCGTTCGGCGAGTGCCCGCCGGAGGCCGATCCCGTGCACGCGCTCGGCGGGCGGGCGACCTTCGTCTGGCGCTACTGGGAGCACGCCGCCGCCGAGCTCCGGGCGCGCGAGCTCTGGTCGATCTACGAGGATATGGAGCGTCCGCTCATCCCGGTCCTGGCCCTCATGGAGCGTCACGGCATCCGCGTCGATCCGGGACGCCTCGAGGCGTTTGCCAAGGAGCTCGAGCGCGACCTCGACAACCTCACGCGCGAGATCTACCAGCTGGCCGGCGAGGAGTTCACCATCGCCTCGCCCAAGCAGCTCGCCCAGATCCTCTTCGAGAAGCTGAAGCTGCCGCCGGTGCGCCGGACGAAGACCGGCTACTCCACCGACGCCGACGTGCTGAGCGAGCTCGCCCTCGGCCATCCGCTGCCGGCCAAGATCCTCGAGCACCGCAGTCTGGCGAAGCTGAAGGGCACGTACGCCGACACCCTGCCAGGGCTCGTCAATCCGCGCACCGGCCGCATCCATACGACGTTCAACCAGCTGGTGGCGGCGACCGGACGGCTCAGCTCGCAGGACCCGAACCTCATGAACATCCCGATCCGGACGGAGCTCGGCCGCCGGATCCGCGCGGCGTTCATCCCCGAGGCGGGCTGGAAATTCGTGGCGGCCGACTATTCGCAGATCGAGCTGCGGATCCTCGCGCACCTCTCGGAAGAGTCCGCGCTCATCGAGTCGTTCGGCCGGGGCGAGGACATCCACACGCGCACGGCTTCGGAAGTGTTCAGGGTGGCGGCGGACGCGGTGACGTATCTGCAGCGCACGATCGCCAAGAGCGCCAACTACGCGATCCTCTACGGCGTCTCCGCGTTCGGCCTGTCGCAGGCGACCAAGATCGACCAGAAGGAGGCGCAGAAGTACATCAGCGATTACTTCGCCAGCCATCCGCGCGTCCGGGCCTTCATCGACCGCACGCTCGCCGAGGGGCGCGAGCGCGGCTTCGTGTCGACGCTGCTCGGGCGGCGTCGGTACCTGCCGGATCTGAAGAGCGGCAACCCGGTCGCCCGCAACGCCGCCGAGCGCATGGCGATGAACGCGCCCGTGCAGGGCACGGCCAGCGACATGATCAAGATCGCGATGGTGCGCATGCAGGCGGCGCTCGTCGCCCGCGGGCTCCGGGCGCGGATGCTGTTGCAAGTACACGACGAGCTGCTCTTCGAAGCTCCGACGGAGGAGGTCGACGCGGTCACGGCGCTCGCCCGCGAGATCATGGCGTCGGCCCTGCCGCTCAAGGTGCCCGTGGTGGTCGACGTGAAGGCGGGAGACGACTGGGCGCAGGTATGAGCGCCCCCCGCAAGTTCCTGCTCGTGGGGCTCACCGGCGGTATCGCGACGGGGAAGAGCACGGTGTCGTGCATGCTCCGGGGGCTCGGCGCCGAGATCATCGACGCCGATCTGCTCGCCCGCGAGGTGGTCGAGCCGGGCCAGCCCGCCTGGCACGAGATCGTCGCGGAATTCGGTCGCGACGTGGTGAACGCCGACGGGACGCTCGATCGCAAGAAGCTCGGCGCGATCGTCTTCGCCAACCCCGAGCGGCGCAATCGCCTCGAGGCGATCACCCACCCGGCCATTCGCGCGGGCGTCCAGGCGCGGCTCCACGAGCTGGCCGCGCGGGGCTTCGCGGGCATCGTGTTCTACGACGCCGCCATCCTGATCGAGGCCCTCGGCCACAAGGACGTGGAGCGCATGGTCGTTGTCATCACCGACGAGGCGACGCAGGCCGCGCGCCTCCGGGGCCGCGACGGCACCGACGACGCGGAGGGCCGGCGGAGGATAGCCAGCCAGATGCCGCTGGCCGAAAAGGCGAAGCTGGCCGACTACGTCATCGACAATTCCGGCGACCGCGAGGCCACCGCCGCGCAGGTTCGGCGCGTCTTCGCGGCCCTCATGGGCGAGCTCACGGCGCGCTTGGCGTCGTAGTCGGCGCCGATCGCGCCCGCGCGATACACCGTGCCCTCGGAGAACAAGCGCCGCGCGCTCGGGCAGCACTTCCTGCGTGACGGCGCGATCGCCAGGGCCATCGTCGATCTCGTCGCGCCGACCCCGGCCGATCTCGTCGTCGAGATCGGTCCAGGAGACGGCGCGCTGACCGGCATTCTCGCCGGCCGCGCCGGCCGGGTCGTGGCGCTCGAGGTCGATCGCGCGCTCGGCGCGGCGCTCAGGGCGCGGTTCCCTTCGGTCGAGGTCCTGGACGCCGATGCGCGAACGTGGGACTACGCCCGGCTCGTGGCGCCGTCGGGGGGCCGCGTCCTGATCGTCGGCAACCTGCCGTACAGCGTCGGCAAACCGATCCTCGCCGCTCTGGTCGGGGCAGGGGGCGCCATCAGCGAGATGGCGCTGATGCTTCAGCGCGAGGTGGCCGAACGCGTCGCGGCGCCGCCGGGGGGCAAGACCTACGGAAGTCTTTCCGTCTTCACCCAGCTTCACTGCGACGTTCGGCTGGCGCTCCGGGTGCCCGCGGGGGCCTTTCGCCCACCGCCGAAAGTGGAATCGGCCGTACTCCATCTTCGCGTCCTTCGTGAGCCGCGCGTGGCGCTCGCCGACGAGCGGCGCTTCGAGACGGTCGTGCGCGCGGCGTTCGCTCAGCGACGGAAGGTGCTGGCCAACGCGCTGGGCGCCGGGCTCGGCCTACCCCTCGAGGTCGTTCGCCGGGCGGCCGGCCTCGCCGGGGTCGACCCTGGGCGGCGAGCCGAGACGCTCTCCCTGCAAGAGTTTGCAGACCTGACGGCTCGGCTGTCCTGATCGGGCGCCTCCTGGAACCTTGAGTGTCCGCGCGCGCGCGTCCACCACCGATTGTGGACGCCTGTGGATAAATCTCCGGAAACCGTTGCGGTACTTGATTTTTTCCGCCACCGATCGGCCTCCTCCGCTATGATGCAGTCATGCAGAGGCGGTTCGGCCTGGCAGCGGCGCTGTGCGGGCTCAGTCTCGGTGGGCTTGCGGTGTCGGCCTACCTCTATGTTTGGCCCGGCTTGGCTCAGGCGCCGCACTGGCTTGCCGCGCCCAAGCTCGCCGCCATCGTCCCGACGCCGACGTTCCCGACCACGACCCAGACCGTCGAGGTGCAGCGCGGGGACACGCTCGCCCGCACCCTGACGCGCGGAGGGCTCGAGGCCCGCGCCGCCGGCGCGCTGGCGACGCAGTTCGGGAAGAACGGGGCGGAGCTCAGAAAGCTCCGGACGGGCGCCTCCGTCGAGATCGTCTCCAATTTCCGGAACGAGCCGATCACCGTCCGATACGAGGCGAGCCCCTGGCTCTCGTTCGCCGCCCGCGCGACCCGCGGAGGCTGGCAGGTCGGCCGGGCCGAGACCGTTCCCGACGTCCGGGTCGAGGCGGTCCGCGGCGTGGTGCAGCGCTCGCTTTTCGACGCCGTCGAGAAAAGCGGCGAGTCGGCGAAATTGGTGCTCGACCTGGTCGAGATCTTCTCCTCGGACTTCGACTTCACCGCCGACACCCGCGCGGGAGACCGCTTCCGCCTCCTCGTCGAGAAGCGCTACGCGGGCGGCACCTTCGTGGACTACGGCCGGATCCTCGTCGCTCAGTACGCGAGCGGGGGCAAGACCCTGACGGGCGTGGGGCTCGAGCAGCCGGGCGCGCGCTTCGGACACTACGATCTGGCCGGCCAGTCGCTCCGCAAGAGCTTCCTGAAGTCGCCCCTCGAGTTCTCGCGCATCACCTCGGGCTTCACCTACGCGCGGCCGCACCCGATCCTCGGGGGCGTGCGCCCGCACCTGGCGATCGACTACGGAGCGCCGGTCGGCACGCCGGTCCGTGCCGTCGCCGACGGTGTGGTGGTCTCTGCCGGGTGGAATGGCGGCAACGGCATCCAGGTCCATCTCCGCCATCGCTCGGGCTACGAGACCCAGTACAACCACCTCTCCCGGATCAGCGACGGGCTACGGGCGGGCGCCCGCGTCCGGCAGAAGCAGATCATCGGCAACGTCGGCGCCACCGGGCTCGCGACCGGACCGCACCTCGACTACCGCGTCGTGAAGAACGGCACGTACGTGAATCCGCTCGGCGAGCGCTTCATCCCCGGCGAGCCGATCCCGGCGGCGGCCAAGCCCGAGTTCCAGCGCCACACGCGCGAGCTACTCACGCGCCTCGAAGCCACCGCGCCGTATTAGGTAGGCTCGGAGGAGCGAGCGGCGCTCCCCCCCGACTACTGGGGTGCCCATGAAGAAGGTCCTCGCGGTGATACTCGCGGCCGCCGTGCTGCCGGCCTTCGCCCCGGCGGCCCGGGCCCAGAACCTGGACGATACCTTTCGCAAGGTCAGCCCGTTCGTGGTCGTCGTGCGGAGCAAGGGGCGCGACGTCGGGGCCTCGGGGGTCACCCGCTTCAACGAGACGGGCTCTGGTGTCCTGATCTCCAGCGACGGCAGGGTGATGACGGCCGCCCACGTCGTCAACGGCATGGACGAGATCACCGTCGAGGGCATCGCCGGTGAGGTCGTGCGCGCGAAGCTCCTCTCGGCCAATGCGGCCGCCGATGTCGCGCTCCTGCAGCTCGAGCGCGTGACCGCGGCCATGCGGGTGGCCCGGCTTGGTGACTCCGACGCGGTGCGGGTCGGCGAACAGGTCATGGTCGTCGGCGCACCCTACGGGCTCGCGTATTCAATGAGCGTGGGCTGGATCAGCGCACGCTGGGCCCCCAACACAATTTTCCCTGACATGCCCCTGGCGGAGTTCTTTCAGACCACGGCCACGATCAACACGGGTAACTCCGGTGGCCCCCTGTTCAACATGGCGGGCGAGGTCATCGGCATCGTCAGCCAGAACATTTCAAAGTCCGGCGGCAGCGAGGGCCTGGGCTTTGTCGTGACGAGCAAGAGCGCGCGAACGCTCTTGGTCCCCCGGAAGGTGTTCTGGGGTGCCCTCCAGGGCATGCTACTCACCGGCCGCCTCGCGACAATCTTCAACGTCCCTGCGCCAGCCGCGTTCCTCGTCAAGACGGTCGCCCAGGATTCGATGGCGTGGAACATGGGCCTGCAGGGGAGCGACGGGGTCGTCACGGTCGGAGGGCGGGAGATTCCCGTGGGCGGCGACATCATCCTCTCGGTCGAGGGCATCCCCGTTGTGTCTGAAGA